>Ga0116230_10001987_pt1 | contig 19709 bp, 15 predicted proteins | sample S1TSphfallax_3_FD_88678 | JGI IMG/M metagenome (GOLD analysis project Ga0116230, IMG submission 88678) | Host-associated microbial communities from peat moss isolated from Minnesota, USA - S1T2_Fd - Sphagnum fallax MG | ecosystem: Host-associated > Plants > Peat moss > Unclassified | place... | reverse complement strand
GATTGTGATTAGCATGTAGGATACAAGAAAGGTTTGGTTTTCTGATGTTAGTCTGCGGGCCCCTAGGAATGCACAATCTAGAATAGACAAAATGTACTCCTTGAGGTGTTAATATGACCAAGAGTTCAGGGAAACAGACTTTGTGAATCTGTCTTGTAATTTTGTCTCGAGAAGGATGGTTGTTGTAGAAAGATCAGGCATTTGTGGATCCATGTGTATGAGGGATTGATTGGAGTGAAGGTGAGCAGGTGCAGTAGTGAGGTCAGGAAGCTCAGATCTGATCGGGTCTGAGTGTCGTCCATGACTGGATGATTCGGTGCGATTGCAGCTCACTCTCGTCTAACCCACTCCCTCTCTCTTTTCGGTGACACCTAAACCCTAAATCTTTTGGGTAGAGAGAGGTAGCCACATCAGAATCAGAAAGTAGCTAGTGAGTTTTAACAAATGGTTTAATATAGCCAAAAGATGCACTATGTTTTGGTAAAAATGGTTCGATTGAAGTTGTAACAAAAATAGGAGGAGCAAGAGAAGGTGCAATTGCAAGGACAAAAAATCCATGGAAAAGTCATTCAATTGTAGAATCAACTTGAAGAACGGGAACAATCTTGGAAAAAAAATTTGGCTATGAAGGAACAAAAGATTGCCAAGGTAAACATGGAATGTTTGTTAGATTAGCAAAAGAGGAGTAATATGGAGCAACATGTTGAGGTTCTAAAAACATTCAAGGTGGAAAGGGATATGATAGATGAAATAGGACAAGATTAAGTACTAGAAATTTCAGATGAAGGTCAACAACTAGAACGTTTGTTCAAAATGCTACATTAATTAAAGACATGAATGTTAGGTTGTATGTTGCAATTGTAAATCAAGAACAACAAATAAAACAATTGAAGGAGGAATTGTAATAGGCAATCCAAGAAAAGAATGAAGCATAGGTGGCCGCAACTCAATATCAAGCCATTCATCATAGATCTATGCAAATGCAAAAAAATGAAGCTAAACAATTACATGATGTTGTGGAGAAGAATAAAGGTGTAAAGCCTTATTGCTTTAAACATAAGCTTAGGGAATATGACATGAACTCTAAATGAACTATACAGTGTTGAGGACCAAGATGAAGGCCACAAAATTGAAGGAAATAAATATTGATAAATGGTGGAACCTTGTTTAGGGCATGGTCTAAGAGGAAATAAATTATGCCTTTAGGCAATATCATGCCAATGAGGAATTATACATGACCAAACTTAAGGTGTATTCATAAGTTTTTCCAAAATATCATTATGGCACACGGTTACAAATCCCAAAGTCCAAGGAGCAAAGTTCATGTTTTGAGGATCCATGCGTAGGTCCAAGTCGAAAAGCTTTAGAATTGGATCTGTAACCACATGTACCATAGAATTTATCAAATGGGCATTTTACAAATGCAAGTGTTGATGCAAATGTGGAAAAAAACACTCCCATGAAGTACGATATCCAACTGTTGAAGTTGAAATACATATTGTACAATTGCAAAATTTTACAATTGAGGTGGAAGGTGAGGGACCATTCAAACTACATGAAGAAATTATAATTGTTATGCAATCAGAAGAGCATAGTAAGTTGGAGTTTGATGAATATGTCATTATAAGTACTATATTTACTACAGTAGTCATTGACAATAATGGACAAAGTTAGTTCCACATTGATAACCAATAATAGTTTAGTCTATTATGGTCCAACCATAGAATGAATAACAATTGTAGGAACCAACTAAAGTATCAAAACTAACATAGGATGAGGATGTACAAATGTAGATAATTTGTTTAATTTCATTTTCTTTAACATTGTTTTAGTGTACTATTGATTCATCAAGGATTTTGAGGACATAATCCATGGTATAGGGGGGTAATGTTAAGGTATAATGGATTGTAGCAATGTAAACATAATAGACTAGATGTATAGGTTGATAAGGACATTTGGAAAAACAATTTTGACTAGGATTTGAATTTTGTTGTAATTCAATTATGGTTGAAAATGACTTATGAGACATTGTCTTGTTAGGTAAATTCAGTTTCAATTTTGTGTTGGAAAGAGCAAAACCTTTTAGTGGAAGAAAAAAGAAAACATAACAATGGTATTGTTTTTGGAAAGATATAATATGATAGTTGAAAACTTTTGGAAGAGAGAAGAAAGTTCATGTGTTGTGTTTTTTTAGATGTCGACGATTTTTTTAAGGAATATATTGTACAAAAGTGATTACTTGAATGAAGAATAATGGAGAATATTAAATATTCTAATATAATTTCTTGCAATTTTTTGTATACGATTGTTATGTCTATAGTTTTTTTTTCTAGCATTACAAAATTAAAATAATAAATAATATTCATTGCCCTCTTGCAATGTTAGCCAATGACACAACATTATAAAATTGAAAAAAATATCATTGGTAAGTACTTTGCATCCCAAGACATTATAAGGAATTTGCATATTAATGACTGTTTTTTTCAACTATCATTCAATCATAAATGCCACATTTGAATACAATTTGCTCTAGTTGCCTTAAACAAGTTGTAGAAAATTTCAATCACCAAAAAAAAATGTGGCATTCATTGAGTTGCAATGGCAATTGCATAAAGATGCGACTTACATGAACATTATATCCATCCAAATTAATTTACATGGCATTATTTATATAAATATTGTTTAAATAGTTATTATTTAAATATAAAAATAAAAAATCATATTATACTTGCAAGTTATAATATTGATAATTTCATTAATTTCAACATATAAGTTGTCGACACATGTCATTACCTTGGCTAGGCTAAAAGCCTAATTTAGGTTATTAGGTAGGCCACCTAATTAACCCTAGTAAGCCATTTTAAGTAAGGAATATTTAGTCAACCTACCACTCTTGACCACAACTCATGTCATTTGTGAGAATTAATCCTTGAACCCCAAGGATGGTTATAATTTCCTTTACCACCAAACCAGCTCACTTTTTATGACAATGTAATGATGTACATTCTATTTACCTTACTTGATTTAAAACATTACACAAAACATCATTTTTGATATTTGATATCTTATTGATATTTTGTACAAATAATACATTTTAAAGTTTAATCTTAAAGATTTTTTAATAATGTGTATAACTATTTTATTTTATTTTCAAAAATTTAAACTCGATTGAAAAAATAAAATAGAATTTTGTTATTGAATACCATTTCAATGACCATTCCTTGGAAAAAATTAATTCAATCACATGATTTATAAATGGAAATTTTTTTTATGGATAATATAATAAAAATTATATATATATAATTTTAAACCTTCATCTGACTCTAAAAATTATATTATACAAAATTTGTTTTGAATATCATAATTTTAATAATAGAATTTAGTTTAAATTTGTGGTATATAATTTTGTGACATATAATACTCATAAATGGATATAAATATAATAAAATATCTTATATTAACCATATTACTCTAATGTAAAAGATTAATATAAAAATTTGATTTTAGTTTTCAAATATCAATTAATGCCATATAATTAATTGATTTTATGGAACTATAAATTTTATTACTTTTACACTTATAAGATATTAAGTTTTACTTTAAATTATGATTAAAATTTTATGTAAGAAAATTATATATTTTTCACATTTCAAACCTATATTTGATTTAACAAGTTATATTACATTTTTTTAATAATATATCATAATTTGACCCAAAAAATAATTTAAATATATGACATAGAACAAGTAGTCATGTATAATTTTTATAAATGGATCATAAATTAAGCTTGCTACCTAGTTAGCCTATTCAATAAATAAATTACATTGCCTACCTAATTCAATTTTTAAAAAAAATAAATCACATATCACCATGACAAAATACCTATTTTATAACCCACATACATATGACCAACTACCTATTTATTGCTTACTACTTAGTCTAATAGCTATACTAATTACATTATCACATATTAATTACCCCTATTATCTATTTAACCCATGTACATACTTCCTACTACATATCCTACTTAATTACTACCTACTATCTAATTTAATTTATAAATTAATTAATTGCATAGCCTATTTAATTAATTAATTAATAATACTAACATATTCACACCATAAAATATTTATTATTTATCATATCTACCTACTACATAGCCCACCTAATTAAATCGTTAAACATAACACTATTTCATTCAACACAATAAGATACCTACTAATAATTAACCTACTTATATACTAGTACCAAATACCTACTACCTATTACCTAACCTACCTAATTAATTAAATAATTTAAAAACATTATGAGATAGCAACAAAATAAAATTTAATGTTGGAAATTCCAAATAATGGTCCATACCTACCATTGCCATGGGTCTTCTAATGTTTCACAAACCTACCAAACCTTACTACACATTTAATGGTTAGTTCATTCAAGAAAGCCAAGGAAAAGAATTAGACCACTAAATCCAATAATTTCATTGGCCAATTCATTTTTGTTACATTTAATTACATATACATTTGTAATTAGGATTTATAGTTGCAATTCTAGTTGAATAAGATGCCAAGTGGTGTTTAGTGGCCTATGAATTGCATTCCAAGTCACAAAAACAATTACATTTTCATGTATTTTGAGATGCCACTAAAAAAAATGATATAAGTCAATTTTCATCTTTATTTTCATCACAAATTGACATTAATCGCAAGCCATAATTGCATATGTAATTACAAACCACTTTTTAATTGTTTTATGAATATAAGTCATTTTTACCATGGTGCCACAAAACATAGTTGCATCAATAGTAAAAAAAATGGTTCATTTGGACACATCGCAAATGTGTGGGTTGGAATGGATAGAATTCCTTGTAGTGAAAAGGATTTAATGGTACATGGCAATAGGTTAACGTTTTACACAAATAATAATAATAATAATAATAATAAATACTAACAAATCAAAATCTAGGTTGAAAAGTTGTGATTTTTTTGTGTGTGGAAATTTATTGAATTATTTGTAATAAAATACATGGAATATTGTAGTAAAAGGGCCCAACTTCAACACATGTCTATTGAATAATTAATAAATTTTTGTCAATTTAATAAAATATTTTCAAATATTCTTTAATTCTTTTCACAAACTTATGGTTTTGGATTTTTTTTAATTTCATTTTTTTTGAAAATAATATAATTATTGCCAAAGCTGCCAAAATACTATGGTATGTGATAGAAATAAATATTTTTCAACACAAAAAGGTCAAATATTTTATACAATTAATAGTAAGTGGGCTCTAAAGTTGATGCACAAAATTGTATCTTGTGAAATGTCAAGGAAGGCATAAAGTAAATTAAAGTGTTTCCATGGTATGATGTACACTTTTGTGTGTCAAGTTGGAAATACATATAATATCAGAAGTAATAACACATAAAATTCCACTCACTTTGAGTTCTCAATATAATTTATTTGGGCCTTACAAGGAAAACAAGTTATATAAACCATGAATATGCAACTAATTCATACTTTTGCCTTTAGGTAATTATACACCAATAATTTAATAAAATTTATTTAAAACACCTTGTTTAACAATAGTTTATCATTTCTCATGAATTCAAAATTTTCACTTTATCTTTCAAGTGAAGCACTACGAAATGGATTAAGATATACTAATTAGATTTTGTCCTAGATTAAAAATGTAGTTGGGTAAAAAAAAAGTGTTTATGCACCTTACCAGAGATGATCCATTGTACATGTTGCACGGGTGGCACACGAACTTGGGCCAATGGTGAGCATGGTGTGCAAAGTTGGGAAATTGATTGGGGCAATCTTGCATGCCATAGCCTAGGGTCAACTTCCACATTAAGAAGACAAATACTTAAGTTTTTGAATATATATATATATATTTAAAAATATGAAATTATTATTATTTTCATGATATACTATGATATCAATATATGAGTGAAATTATTTAGATTGTAGCCTACAATAAGTATGATGGTTTTCCACACCTTAGCATCATATTTTCACAAAAAAATATTTCACCATTTTATGGATCATTTAATGAAAAAACTAACTTGAGGTTAAAATGTACAATAAAATATTTGAGTTGAACAAAACATGTCTTGGGACATGAGAATATTGTTTACCAACCTTTTGGTTAAAGCATCCTTTCTTACAACTTTTTGATGAATTTCCAACATCCTTGACTTTTTCACCTTCATAGCTCAACTAGTAGGGTGTATTCGTGATTGGGGTACAAAAAAAGAATGGCCTATATTTAAAGGAGTGCAAAGGACAACTTTGGATTTTTATTTACCTTATTTTATTATAATTGTAGTAGATTGTTGTATGCCAATAGATAAAATGTTGTCTTGTTAAATTAATAAAAGTATTTAAAAACAACTTGGATACTATGTAAATGTCATTTTGAGTCTTGTAATCTAACTATATCAAATGTTTAAATTGCGTTTTTAAAAAAGGAATCAAAAGGAAAACATAAAGTCATAGAATTGATTTCAAAGTTTTTGTACAACAAAAACATGACCCCTTCTACAATTCAAGTACATGTTCATTATATGAACTTGATGAAAAACCAAATTCTACAAAATTTTCAAAGTCTTGAAATTTTGAAGGAAAGGGCTACAAGGCAAAGGATTCATTTTTTAAACCATTTAACAAAAATATTATGTTCAATGGATTCAAAATGTTTAGGGTTTAGGCACAAGTCATATGTGGAGAAAATAAATACCAAAAAACATGTTTGGTTGTCCATTGAAACTCATTTTGAGATTTTCTATGTTTCTAACTATACACCAAAATATTAATACACAATTATGTGTGAATGTGAAAACTCGCCACCATCATATGAATGATCTAAATTGGACTATTCAATTTTTCTCACTAAATTTTGTTTCAAGTAAATGTTATTTGTAGAAAATAGCCCCATAAAAGTTCTATAAACCTTTTTCCTTTTTTTGGAACCCCAACCGTGAATAAGCTTAATGTGCCTTGTGCCATTGACCACATTTGATAATCTATAAAATGAATTTTGAAAAGGAATATGGTTTTTAAAAAACTTAAGTGGGTTCATTCACGATTGTGGTACCAAAAAAAGAAAAAAGATTCTAGTATTTTCTTAAGGCTACATTTTACAAATAATATTTACATGACAAAAAATTAAGTGAAATTTTTTGAATAGTCCAAAATAAGATAATTATTTGGTGGTAGTGATTTTTCACATGTGTCCATAATTGTGCATGAATACTTTGGTTCACAAACATAAATGTCAAAAATGTCAAATGGACTTTGAAATCAACTAAACAAATTATTTTATGTAGGTCACATGTGCAAAATTTTGACCCCAAGGTAGGTGCACAAATGGGTGGACCAATTTGCCACAAAACCAAAATCCCTATTTATTCAAAATATTGGTCATATTTGGGAAATTATAATTAATTTAAACTAGTTTGCATTGATTTTTTCCATATTTTTTCCATGTCATGACTACAACAAAAGGTGTTTGTGTACGCCAAGTGATTTCATTGGATTATGAATGAATTCACTAGTTATAGTGAACAAGACCTAGTGGGGAAATAGTGGATTCATTGATTTAGTGAATAAGAACTAATGAATTGCACCCACATTTTGTACTAGTGCATTAATGGCACATCTAGAGTTTCTATTTTTTTAAGCATCTAAGCAAAAAATCATTAAAAATTTCTTCGTCTAATATGATATGGACTTATGAGAAAATGTTCATGATTAGCCCATTCAAAAGTCGATGTAAGTATAGTTTTAAAATTCAACTCACTATTTATTTTGTTCCTATGTTTCTTTGATATGATATCTTACTAATTCGAAGTCCTTAACAGACACCCCATCAATCAATGGACCATAGCATAGTCCATATAAAAATGGCAATCAAAGGTGTAGTCCATGGCTTTTACAGTTTTATAATATATAATGATTTTGTGCATCATGTAAATATTCAAGTTAAGATTTTAAAACCAAGTCCATTTTAATAAAATTTAAGACCTATAAAATGTCATGGGCATTGCAATGGCAACCACAAGGTAGAATTGGTTGGCATGACACCCAAATTGGTCCACTCATTCATGCATGCACCCCCTAATAAATATAAAAATTTATCAAAATGAAAAAAAAAATGAATCATTTTCCTTGTGCAACCCTTTGTTTCAAAATTTCAAAACTTTGAAATTTTCATATGATTTTTTTCCCATTGAATTTACCTAATTAATGTGTAGTTGCATAAAAGGAAACATGATTTTCTTATACAAAAAGTTTGAAATTGATTGCACCATTTTATGCATTTTTTTCATTTAGTAATAAAAAATTTAATATGGAAAATTGATTGTAAATTGACCAAGAACTCAAAAGGACTTTCTATACAACATCTAGAAATTATTGGATGTTTTAAAAGTTTTTTTCTCACTATTCTACTTGTAGGCCTAAACACAATAATACACTAGATAGTTGCAATATATTAAAGATTATAAAAATCTACAATTTTCCTTTGCAATATTTTTTCAATTAAACACTCCTTTTGGAATCCTAATCATGAATGAGCCCAACTTTGAAGTCCAATTCTAAAATTTTGATTTTTGATTGAATTTTCAATGATAAAAATCAGTCAAAAATTACATAATTCTTACACCTTAGGTCTAAAAACTATGAAATTAACTCCATAAAACCCGTGTGAAAAATTTCCAAAAATATAAAAAATACAACTCAACTTCTTTTTTTAAAAATCTTTTGATTTTATTTGATATTTTATGACAAAATTGTTCGATATTCAAAAACTCTTGCTTCATAATTCCTTACCTCATAAGTTTAAACATTACGAAACCACCTTGGTGCACCCATATTGATCAAGGGCTTTCTAAGGAGACCAATAGCATGGTGTGAATCTTTGTGATTTGGGAGATCTCAAGATGATAAACAAAACAAAACAAACAAAGTACCTTAAGCTTTGTGATTTGGGAGATCTCAAGATGACAAACAAAACAAAACGAACAAAGTACCTTCTTTAATACATAGATGTGTTATTTCATGGTTGTACCTTAATGTGACATGCATGCTAAAATAACTATATATTGTACTTTGCAATTGATGTTTGACCTTTTGGGAGGGTGGTAGAAAATTCAATAAAATCCACATTACCCAAGACTCAAATCCTTGAAATTGAAGTCAAGATCTCCCAACAAACTAGAGACACCTCTACCTCTAGAATGACATATCACCATTTTTTACATAAGTAATGTTGTAAACTTTTAACTTAATTCTTGTAATTATCCAATGTTTTAGCAATGAAAAATATAATTATTTAAAAGTGAACCTTGTTTTTTTATGACTATTAATTAATTTTGACAGTATCAATTATTAGTTGCATGTATAATATAAGATATATCCAAATGGTGTAATTACAACATCAAAGGTGACTCAACACCCATGTTGGGGCTGGGTTGACCCAACCCCCATCATTGCACTAGTCTCATTTGGGATGAACAAGTGATCATCCCAAGTATTGAACCTCCCATAGTCAAAAATGTTGAATAAAAAAAAAACAATTCCCACACTTCAATAATCAAATTTTTTCACCTTGTATTTCACCAACTACTCTATTTACCCACCTACCCCACTGATTTTGCAATGGCAAAACCTATATTTATTCTTGGCTAAACTTATAACTCTTGGCAAAACCTATATCTTTTTGGCTAAACTTTTCTCACTTAACAAAATTTATATCCCTTTTTGGTTAAAATTTTCTTTCGTGGCAAAACCTATATCTATTTTTGGCTAAACTTCTAACTCTTAGCAAACTTTATATCTTTTCTTGGCTAAAATTTTCTTTCATGGAAAAAATTAAAACCTATATCTATTTTTGGTTAAACTTCTAACTTTTGGCGAAACTTATATTTATTCTTGGCTAATTTTTTCTCTTTGGCAAAACTTATATATTTTCTTTTTTCTTTTGGCAAAACTTAAAACCTATATCTATTATTGGCTAAGTTTATAATTCTTAGCAAAACTTATATCTCTTTTTGGCTAAACTTTTAACTCTTGGAAAAAACTTCTTTTTTTTGGTTGAACCTTGACCTTTCAACAAAACATTTCTATTTGTTGGCTAAACTTTTATCTCCCAATAATTTTTAATATCTTTTTAGTTAAACCTATATTTTTTAACAAAACATTTTTATGTTTTGGTTAAACCTCTTCATTTCATGATGAAACCTCTACTTTTCTAGAGGGAAAAAATGGAATCCACAAGTTGTAAAATGAAAGGAAAATGAAATTCAGTCCATTTTTTTATAGAAATCAATCAAGGACATAAAAATAATGTTGATTTTAATTTTTAAAATAACTAAAGAGGTAAGAAAAAAAAATTGTATTTATAATGATTATTTAATTCAACCACTTAAATCATTAAAAAATTAATGTAAAACATATGGTTTGTAAAGGGGTTAATTTACATATAAAGGTTGAAGGTTTAGGTTTTGGGCATTACAATACTTGTGTCAACATTAAGTTAACACCATGTTTTTAATGGTTTGGAATTCCCAAAATTAACACCTATTATATGGGCAACATTTAAGTGTTATCTATTATGGCAATTATTAATAGTAGTTGAAAATTTAATCCCAACATGCAATGCCCACATATGTAAACGATGCCATTTGTGACCCACATTTGGACTCAATTAGGCTTAAGCTACACCATCAAACAAATATATGACAAGCATAAGGTGATATGGTGGGATAGAGTCAATGTAAGAGAAACCATGATGGGGGATGGTTTCATTAGGCAACAAGACATTACTTACTTGGATGGCAAACACAAAAGAGGGAGTTGGCATTTACACAAAAACTTGGCCATTTTCATGGGCATTTAATCATTTGGATGATGTTGTTTATTTCCAATATGTGGATGAAGTTAATAGAATTAAAGTCCCATTTGCAATAGGGATCCAAACTCCATCACAATTGCAATCCATGGTTTCATTGGGTGGTAATGGGATAATTTCAATGGATGCCACCTTCAGCACCAATGATGTGAAATTTCATTTTTCACATTGATGGCGTTTGATGCACATCACACTAAAATGTACATCAGTCACATGGATCATTATAAGTTGTCAAACATGTAATGATTTGGTGGAATGGTTAAATCCTTTGAAAACAAAGTTTCAAAGGAAGATGCCCATGTGGAAACCTTCATGTTTCATTGTTGATGGTGCTCCACAAGAGTTACAAGCATTGTGATGGGTTTTATCTTCACTCCACACTTTTATTTTGTTTTATTATGTACAAGCAATAATGTTAAATTTTCTTTTCACATTCTCCACGTCTAGCTAGATAATGTTGTCAACTATTGTACTAAATTGTTATTCTATATATGTGTGGTTAGGATGGTGTGGGATGAAGATCTAATGCCCACTTACCTTTGTGCATGGCATGTTTTGAAGGCCTAGCACTTGCATTCAATGGAAAAAATCAAAGACAATGAAATGAGGTGAATAATATTATATGACCTTCACATTGTCATGTACATGCCCATTGAACTAAGTGAAAACATTAAAACTTTCATGAATCATGGGAAAAACAAGGATATTGAAAGCTTCACCCAACATTTGTCGAATGACTCATGAATTCAATACTTTTGGGTCCACATGTTATTTTCAACTTGGTATGTGACTTAACTCTTAATCCATTATTGTTCCACCATGTTGTGCATATTCCAAATTATCCGTGCACATTTAAATTAGGGTAAAAACTCCAATGCGGGCATTGTGCATGTTGGCACAAATTTGTGGATAGTGGGGTTTTGACACATGTTGCATTCAAGCGAAGACACACAAGTATCCATTGAATCTTACCATAGGGCTTTGAAATATTGGTTGTCCTTGGAGACAAAAAGGTTCTGAGTTTGACAGATTGATTGGTTAATGTATAGACAATTTTAAAACACTACATCCACATGACCAAGATGAAGAAACATATGTTTATCAAAAACAAGGTTGTGGAGTGCAGTGTGAAAGCAAATGTTGAAAAGGCCACATTAATCCCCTAGACCCATGTCACCCATGGGATGGATGACTTTAACAAAATTGGCCATGCATGGATGGTGTGAAGTTAACAACATCATGATGTGGCTTATAAGGTTTCGTTTCCTTTCACCAAGTATGTTTGTTGCACATTTGAATAGGTGTTGCATGGAAACTTGTGCAAACACCAAGTTGTTATTCGTCTGACACGTGTTGATCTCACCAAGGGAAATATTATTCAATATTGTGGGACATGGTATGGATCCAATCATGGAGGTTTTGTACCATGGTTGCAGACCTTACATATTTACACCTTTATGACAATGAATCCAATGATGAAGAGCCTAATGAAGATGACATTGAAGAACCATGGGTTGTCAACATGGGTGGGCTTTTGACATTGGATGGTATCTCCCCCAATGTTGAGGGGGAGAAGGATCACAACCAGCCTTCGATTTCAAATGCCCCCACCAAGGTTGTCAAATTTTTTCTTGACATTCAGGCTACACTTGTTACAATTGGTAACAAAAAACAAATTTTAATTGCCAATTTTTCGATGATTGAAAATTTGCGGTCACCATGCATCTTTTTGGTGTGTCACATTATGGCCTTGCCATTTACATTAAACAATATCTCAAGGCAAAAGAAGAATGATGGAAATTCCAATATTTCAACATGCAAAAATATAATCTTAAAAAAATCCTTTAAAAGAAATCAATTTTTTTTAAAATATCACAACTCTATCATTAATCCCAAGTTTCAAGACAAGCAAAAATATCATCTTTCAAAAATCCTCATATAAAATAGATCTACTACCTAGGAGCCAAAAACTGTTAAGTTATTATATTCTATAATGAATCCAAACACAATATCCTTGCCTTGGTAGGCAATGCCAAAAAAAAAAGAAAACCAAAACAAAAGTTTACAAAGCGAATGCCTTGTATTTGCATTAAAAAATGTTGATTTAAATAAGATTTAAAAAAAATAAATTATTATTTGATGTCTATCAATTACATGAGAGTATTTATTAGAAAAAAACATCAATGATAAGTCCAATCATCCAAAATTCAAATATATAAAAAATAAATGGGTAGTACTTGTGTAAAATTGTAAATGATCATTGTATCATATATTTATAAGAAACCCATCATCATTATAGAGCATAGATCCAAACACAAATTTCAAATGTGTAAAGAGGATGGATTCACAAATCTCAAATTTGATTACACATGACAACATGATTCGCTTATAAAATTGGGTTTTATAAAATTTGCAAGTCCAAAACATGTAATTTTTGAAAGATCATGCAAATTACACCATATTCCATATCTAACAACTACAAACTGTCTATGGTTGCCTTCAATAACACTATTTAGGTGCAGTCTAATTATATGGAAACCACATCAATGTGCGCATGACATGTTGAACAATTCTTTGTGCCTTTGGATTTGGGTTGTACATGTCATGGATAAGTCTTCCAAATGACATCTTGGTTGAATTGTCCACAAAATATTCCACATCCCAATCTTCACCCCATATGACATTTGTTAGCTTGCCCACCAAATATGCTTCAAACCTCAAAGTTGTGGCATGTTGTTTGGCCATTTGTCAAAGGGAATTTGTAGTTCTTAACTTGCTATAAACAGAAAACAATTATGGGGCAATCCACCAATTGCATTCTTTTTTGAGTTGGTGGCATCTTGCTCCTTTGCAAACCCATACAATGATGACATCACCTCTTATAAGCACCTAACTTCACCCCAATTGCACATGCTTATGTACACAACATCTAGTTTGTTTGGTGAAAAATGCAACATAATGTTGTCCTTGGACAAATCGTTATGCAAAATTCCACAACGATGTATTACATTCATAATATTTATTAATGCCCAGGCCAACTTCACATGATTTCACATAAAGGTTATAAGTCATGTTTACCCTTTTATATTTGCCCCCCTTGTTGCAATAAGGCAAGATTATCCATAATGGGGGAGTATTTTATGTTGTAATCCAACATTCTCGAAGAGTTCTCCCATTCCACCACAATGTGTATGCATTTATGGTGTTTGTGTGGATGGCAAGGAATTTTATGACACTTGGATATTTGCATAGGCATGCTAAGGCTTCCACTGATCGTTGCTTACATGTTTTCCATTAATCATCCATCTTCAGTGTCTTCCTTAACAATTCAATTGTGCTTGGGAAGCAATCGAATCTTTCAATTCACACCTTGTGCACCACACCATAACCACCCTAATTATTTCCACCCAACAATGGGAGCACATTCGTTGTGCCTAATAATCCATTACATGCCACAACTTCCAATTTGGGCCAAAAGGTTTTGAGCTCCTTTTTCCATCCATGGTGCAAGCCTTGCCTTCTTTTTCAACAAAATTTTCAAAAATTTGGCCCACCACGAATTTTTTTCACACAAGCTCGCCACCTTTGTGGTCCAATACACCTTGTCCTTTTGTTGATAAAGGACATCAAACCTTTGCCATAAGTTTATGGCTACATTTGAAAATTTTCATTCAAACCATACTGGTAACCTTTCAAAATTTTGAAGTTTGATATATTACGAAAAACCATCTAATTTTGCCAAAAACTGATGCTCAATGACTTGCTTATACTTTTCCAAGCTAGTTCTTTGCTTGTTCACAAAAACACTATCACGGTATGCCATTGTATGTTCCATGAAAAATGTCATGACAATTTCTTGGAATTGTCATGTGGCAATTCAATTAAGATCATTGCCCTCAAGCTTGTGGATGAAATGTTTTCCCCACTAGAAACTTTTATAGCCCTTCACTTGTGCATGGTTGACAGTGGGTTGCACAAAGGTTTGGGGGGATAAATATTAGATGTTGTGTGGGATAACTTGTTTTGGGGGTTTTCGTAAAATTGTCCACTTGATGGTTGTCTACCCAATCATCTACTCAATGACATCGTTGAAATCTTGGATGACAAAAAATCCAAAGTCTTTCCAAACATTAATTGTTAATAGCAATTAAAGTTTTGAAAAGTCAAGGTTTAATGTGTTAAAAAAAAATTCCAAAATGTGAAAAAGATTGCCCCTTCACCAAGGTTCACCTCAATTCACCCAAGGTCCCATGCAATGTTATAAGTGGGCATTGAAAGGCACAAAACTCAAATTTTCTATGAGAACAAAAGTGCTAAAAAATGAATCAAAAGTTGCATTTAAAAATTCATATACCTTCACAAACCTCTTTGAAAATCGATCACTGTCAGATGGTTAAGAAAAAATTCAATCACCATCTAACAAATCCCAAGATTGCAATAAAAAATGGACCTAATACATCATGGGCGATTGAAATTCATAATCATCATTTGATGGTGACCAAATTTAGTTGTTGTTGTTGGATGGCAACCAAATTTAGTCACCATGCAATTGTGGAACAAAAACTTTTTGGTCATCACCCACATGTGGTGATGGAAAACCTTTTGATCACCACCACATGTGGCGACCACACCTTTCGATCGCCACAATGTCTTTCCCCTCCCCCCCACCCTTTGTTCTTTTCTTTCTTCACTTTCCCCCTTTAATGGTGATTGAAACCTTTTCAATTGCCATGTTGTGTGATCCCTTCATAAAAAAATGGGGGTACTAATGGGAACCCATTGGGAATTTGAAGGGAATATGTTGGGAATAATTAATGGAAAAATGGAAAACAATCCTTCTTTGTTGGGAATAAAATTTGATACAATTTTGTAACACATATTTTTAATGGGGATTAAAAGAAAGGAACATTTAGCTATAATTATTGTAATCAAAAGAGAAGGAGAAATTACAAGAAAAAAAGTTTTTAATTTATTCAAACTAAATCAGTTGCATTTTTTGTCAAAAGATGAAATCTTGATAATAAACTATCAAAATGACATTTCCAATAGTTTTTAAACATAGCTTCAATTGGTGAAAATGTTTGTTCCTTTTTCTCTAATGACTTCAATTGAAAATTAACAAATGTCATATTGTGTCGAAATAGTCATGTGTGTCATAAACATGAAATTCCATCATGATGTCCTTGTACAACAAGTCTTTAACAAATTGGAGACATCTAAAACATAGATTCCTTCAAACGCACATGGAAGATATTTGACACTAGTGCCATTATGATTCCAGCTTATGAACACATTCTCCTTATCCATCACATTCTCAATTTTAACATATAATGTCAATGATATGTCCTTGTACAATAAATCCTTTAGTAATTAAGAAATATCAGCATCATATTTGCCTTCTTGGCCTAGGAAATATATAATATCCACCCCCTCATAGTCCTAAGTCACGATGGTGTGGTTGTCCCATTTGCGAACCTGCTTGACTATCTTTCCTTCAACTTGATTGTTTGACATATTTCATTTTGCGAAAAAATTAAAATCACAAAAATAACAAAAAATGGTGCATGCAATCCCCTCCCCCCTTTTCTTAAATGTGTTGAATGACGCACTCCCAACTCCTGGAAAGACTCAAAAGTGAGTCCAAGTACAAGATAGCGGAAGAGGGAGGAATCGGGGAAGAGTCGGGGCACGTTTCCTAGCTCACAACACTTTGAGGGGTAGAGGGGCGTGTTGGAGCTCTGGGATGGGACTAGGAAGAGTTGACAAACTTTACTCACTCACACGGGCTTGCACACAACCCATACAAGGTGGTTAGTGCATAGTTGGAACACCTTTGGTGCTAGGACGAGCCACGGGCAACACGGACACACAAGACTCACCATGGCCCGAACTTGGGGGAAGCCACCACCTTCCCCTTATAGTATACTTTGCACCTCTCCACGGGGCCTACATCCAAACGGCTTTTCTCTCCAGCCGGGACTCTTGCGACTTTGGAGCCCCATAACTTTACGAGCAGACTTCGGATCAAGGTGAGGTCTAAAGCAAAGTTGTAGCTCTCCTCGAGAGCTTTCCAACAATATGCCGCACGTTGTTTATAGCTAAGAAAATCGGGTCGATTCCCGATTTTTTCTGGTCGGGAGTCAAACTGGCAATTTGACTCCCGGCCCTTCTTTTGACCATAACTTGTGTTTCAAATGTCCAAATGAGAAATGCGAGCCCATTTTAGACATTTAAGTTCCAAGAGCTTTTCAATGATATAAATAACGTCACAAGAAATTGAGTTTTGACCCCTCAAATCGCTCTCTGAAGTTTTGGGAGTCCACTGGGACTCCATCTCCCAAAATGGGAGTTGACTTGGGAGTGTGAGGGTTCACTCCCTCACACTTTCCTACACTCCTGGGAGTATGTGATGTGACTCTTGGGCTTCCTCTTAGCCCACACCCTTGCAACCCCTTTGCCTTAGTCGCGAGCCCAAAGTTAAGGTTGCGACATTGCGCACCAATTGTCCAAAACAATCGGAGTTATACAAGTTGAAAATAAAGTGATGAGAAATGAAAATGTGAAACTCTTTATATAAATTAAATTAGGGGTAACCCCAAAACTAAAGGCACCCAAAGAATTTGGCAATCAAAAAAATTTGGTCACCATCCAACAACGTTCCCATGTACTAACCACGCATGGTTATCGAACATTGTTGGATGGTGACCAAAATTGTTTTGGTCACCAACGGCCCATTTAGATAGTTGGCAACCTAAAACATTTGGTCACCATTCCCAAAGCCTAAAGGTGACCAAGATTTTTTGGTCACCAACTAAAGACTATATGTATAGTCGACCAACAAAATTTTGGTGACCACATGTTTAATGGCAATTGAACTTGTTATGATTGCCTTCAGTCACCATACGATGCATTGGTCTAATGGTGACCAAACCACTTTTTGGTCACCATCCGACGGCCTTGAGTCCACAATTCCTGCAAGTTGTTGAATAACGGTTGAACATTTTGGTTGCCAAGGAATTTGGGCCACTAGACTAGGCATAATGCTTAAATCGTGCAGTCAATGGCAACTAAAGGCAGTCAAAATAGGTGTGGGCCAAGTCTTGGGGCTTTGGGCATGTGTGGGTCCACTATAAAATGCACATTTATCATTCCATGTATTTTCTTCCCTATGTGTGAAGACTCTATTTGCTTTGAACAATCAATGCCATACACTTGGAAGAAAATGGGAGTCCTTTGAAAGGCTTTATAATTCACAATGCCAATTGTGTGCTAGATTTCATAGTTGAACTTTTTAAAAGACCTCCATACCAACTCATTATTATGTTTTTCTAAGTTTAACCTTAATTTACCCCACCCTTAACCTTAATTTACCTTTAAATTACATGTTTATTAGTGGAATGTGGGTAAGATGGTGGATGATATGAACCAAAAGAGAGTGATCAAGGGCCATGGTGAAAAAGGAAGACAACACATGGCAAAGATCAAAGCACTTGAAGGCCCAATTGTTGTAGCAAATGCTAGATGGCCAAACCTACCCTAGCCTTGATCATACATGTTATGTTTGCACTATGTACGGTGGTGCAACATTGCCAAGAAGTGGCCACTTTCTAGGCATGAGGCCCATAAGAAAAATAATTTTGCCCAATATACAAGTTGCTTGGATGAACATATGAAGGCACGCATGTTGGAGGTGCACATGGCCATGACGGTTCCCAAGAATTGGTTCGTTCATTTGGTCGTTCATCACAAACCAAAGATCGTGATTGTGACCAAAGACCAAACAATTATGGTCATTCATCACAAACCAATTTGGCCATTAGGTGCTTTTGATTGTGGCACAAATGGTTTATGTGAAGGTGGTGCTTGGGGTTTATGTCGATTGGAGGACAATTCTAGGCCAACAAATCAGTAATGTGCTTTTGTATCAATTGGATAGATTTGTAATGGCAAATTTGTTGACTCCTTTAGAAACTAGATCAACTCCTACAACAATTCCTCCAATTCTTACAGGACGACCCTAGGTTCTTCCGAGATTTTTCCATGTCATTCCCCCTTTCTCTTTTCAACCGATACCACCAATATTGTTTTTTCTTGAATCAACAACATTGAGTACTTCTCATACTCGAGATCTTTTGCTTGTAATGAACGACCAAATTGTTCAACGCCCTTGGGAACAAAGTCCCCATGAATCACTGTCGAGCATGGACAACCCCATGGATGCATAATAGTTGGATGTTGTGGTTAGATTATCATTTCATATGCGATTTAACACAACAAACAATCAGGGGGTTTGGCATAGGGTGCTAACATATTGTCGTCCACAAGATGGGTCAACATTGTAAAACATGTTGTGGAGGTGTTATGACGGGAAATAGGAAGATAATTCATGAATATAAATAGATAATATACTTCCACTTGTATTTTTCTCTCATATTAATTTTCATTTCCTTAAAGATGAGATGTATTACCATAATAATGTGTTAGTGGTCTCAATTTTAAACAATGAGCTTGAAAGTTAACCCCCAATTCATAACACACCATATTAATTTAAACAATTAATGTACAATAGTTTAAGGTTAGTGAGCAATCTTTATCATATTGCATAGAATTTCACATATTACATGGGACATAATTATTTTTTGTTTTGATATATGAAGGTATTGCCCGTCCCATAACCTTTCCAACGGGGATTTGCCATCTTGATGCAAGTATTGTCTTTTTTGTTGTTCTCATAGTGAAAATTTCCTTTACTAGATATAAGTAATGTAGCATGTGGTTATAGTGAAAGTTTTAG
>Ga0116230_10001986_pt1 | contig 19710 bp, 15 predicted proteins | sample S1TSphfallax_3_FD_88678 | JGI IMG/M metagenome (GOLD analysis project Ga0116230, IMG submission 88678) | Host-associated microbial communities from peat moss isolated from Minnesota, USA - S1T2_Fd - Sphagnum fallax MG | ecosystem: Host-associated > Plants > Peat moss > Unclassified | place... | reverse complement strand
TTTGGGTGGCCACTCAGTTTGTTGGCTGTTCTTCCCCAGTAACAAGGGGAGAGACTAACGGGAACCACCATGTAGGTTTTCATTTGGTCTCACATCTACTAAGGGTTTTTTCTAAGGTTTTTGTTTTTGTTGAAATTTAAGCTCAAGTCTTTGGAGGTGGTGGTGGTGGTGGTGGTGTTGATGATCCCATGAGCTTCTCTGAAATGTGAGGGTCGAGTTTTCTGATCATCAGCAGAAACTTGACATGTTGGTTTCATGATTTTGTACTATTGGAACTTCTTCTCTGAAATGTGAAAGCTTCAGTTTTTCTGATCATCATCAGAAACTTGACATGTTGGTTTCGTGATTCCTCAATTTTATTTGAGCTTCTTTTGAAAAAAAACTGTGAGCTTGAGTTTAGTGATCATCAGAAACTTGATACGTTTCTGCAATTTGAGCTTTGTTTCTCTGAAATGTGAGCTTTGGTTTTCATTGATGATCATAAGCTTGAGATATTAGTTTTTTTTGTTTTTTGCATTAGGGTTTAGGGTTTTTATTGGGTGGGTTTTTAGGAGGATACCTGTTCCAAGTTTCTTCTGCAGGTTCCTTCCTGCAGATGTCTCTCTGATCATTATGTGACCCTGAAAAGGATTTACAGCATTTTTTTCCAGGATCAGAAGTTTGGGAATGATACCATATGAGAAATGTTTTCAGGGTTCTTCAAGTGTTGGTTGTAGATCTCACGGGTTCCAGATTCTGCAAAATGAAGGCAAGCATGAACTCATTTCTAACTTGTTGAGGGATTTTAGGGTTTAGGGTTCAGATCTCTGAATCTCTTAGTCTTATTATTCTGTTCTCCTCCATATCTAAGTTGCCCTAGCTGCAAAAAAAATCATCAGGAGCTTGCAGAACACCACAACCAATGGCTGCTGGTTGTGACATTTCAACGAGAAGTTTTTCTTCTTCTTCAGCTTCTCATCGGCCTCTAAGCAGATCCCTGATGAGATCTGCTACCTCTAAATCTACTTGGGTCCAGCGGGATCCAGACTCTTCTGCCCTTGGGGCAACTCCTGCAGCTTTACTTTCAAGAGATGAAGACAAAAAAGATAAGCAATCTGCAACCATGCATGACAAAACCCATCTTCATTGTCTTTATGGGGCCAAGGAAACTGAACAAGACTCACCCAGTTTTTTGCTTGAAAAACATGTACAATGTGAGATATTGTTGGATGAAGAAGATTCAGCCAATTGGGATCCGTCAAATGTCCCTCCTTTGAAACATTCTTCTGGAGACAAAGACAATGGTGGTGATGGTGCTTCAAAATTTCCAGAGAGAAGTTGCCTTTATGTTTTGGAGGATACATTATCCGACATTACCTGTGACAACTCTTCTTCTGCAGACAAAGATGAAGTATCCTCCTCATCATTCAGCATACTCAGGAAACCATTCTTAAGGTCATGTAGTCTTGCCTCCCGGGAACAAAACTCATCACCTGGGAAATTTCTGGCAAGATCAGCATCAAATCTTTCTGCTAAGGACCACCAAGAAGTCATTCTTCTTGGAACTCAAGAAAACCGGACTTCATCATATCGATCATTTTTCAGCTTTGGCAAAAGTGATTCAAAACCCAGTCACAACAACTGGGAACAGCAGCAGCCCCTTTCTTCAGATCCCTCTGTCAATCCCAATTTGGGTCCAATTTCTGGCCTCTCAAATTGGGCTCGAAGATTCCGGAATTCTACCGCAAAGGTTCAGAATAGTACTGATGCAGATCTGTTGGCTTCATCATCGTCGCCTAACAAGCTTAGATTTGGAAAGGGTTGCTCACCTGCAAAAGCAGCAGCATCAAAGGAATCTGATCTCAGCATTTCTTCGGTGTCACAAGATACAAGCTCCTTGAAGGTTTTTACAAAGGGGTTTCTGGACTCCTCAAGAAATGCTGTCAAATCAGTGCAATCTAAAGCACGGAATCTTGTGTCACAAAACAAACACTGGTATCAGGTACTTGACCTAAACCCAGGATTGCAGATTTCTGCAATGGTTGGCCCGAATTTTAGACACCCACTGTTGGAAGTATGATGATGATGAAGTCAATGGGGAAAATCGTGGCTGCTCATCCACTGCTATTCATGAGGAAGAGGTGATGGTCCAATACTTTGTGGGTGACACTCATAAGGTTATGACCACACTCAATTATTGTCATCTTAGTTTTTATTTTGCTGGAACTAATAGAACAGGTACCTTTAAAGAATTGTTTTGGAGATTTTCTCAATAATCTCATAAGATATGTTACCCTTTTCAAATAAGCAATCTGTGGAATGTTCATCTGTTGGAATGTGTGTTTAGTACCTTCACTCTTCTGCATTTTCTGTCCTGGGGTAAGGGTGAGATGCCTTAAGGGTATCATTGGCTATTGTGTAGATGATGTTTCTGAACAACTAGATTTATGGAAGCCCTTTTGAATTAATGGAATGAGTGGATGGGTTCTGTTTTGGTTCCCAGGATAATGGTTTGGAACTTGACATGGCGTACATTACAGAAAACATAGTTGCCATGGGTGTTCCATCAGCTGATATGAATTCCGGCCTCTTCAGCTTTGTTGAGGTATGCAACTTGCTTTTCCCTTTTTATGCAATTTTTGGACAGAATAGCACCTTGTGTAAGTTTTCAACTAGCAGACTTCTGGATTTCCGAAGTTCAAACAGATTAAATTTGACTGATCGCTCAAGAAATCTGAGTTTGAAGATGTGTGCTTTTATAGACTTATTTCTCAGAATCTTCTTGGGTGCAAAGTGAATCCCTTGAGTTTTGTTAACTATGTTGTCAGGTCCTTAACATTTTGGATTCTTTGCAGGGATTTCACCATATGCACCATAACTACATGGAGGATGCCATCAAGTATTTTGAAAGCCAACATTCAGTATGTCTTTTTTGTCTTTTGATTCAATTCCGGTTTGTAATTCTTTAGACTCTTGTTCTGTATTGTGAGAAGTTGAGACCATAGTTACAGATTGCAGACAAAAGCTCTTGAGGGAAATTTTTTTACTAAATAATTCACTGCACTACCTATTTCTTCCTGAGCTGGAAACATTCTCTGTGGCGTCTGGTAATAAAATTCTTAAGTCCATGCGTATTTGTTTTCAGGGAAATTACAAGGTGTATAACCTTTGCTCTGAACAACTCCGAGATGCTTCAATACTTGAAGGAAAGGTGCACTTCACAGTTTCCTCAAAACCTTTTGAATTCTATGTTTTTCCAGAATCCTAAACCCTAAACCCTGAATACAAAAACCTGGAAGTCTGATGTCTGTTGATGAGTAGCTTACTGACAGATTGTGAACCAGTAACAATTGGTATTTTTAAATGAGTAGTTCTTATTCAGGTCTTAATAAACACTGTTTTGTGTGTTCAACTTGTGGCAGGGGGAGTGGTTTCCAATAGATGAGAATAATTGTCCACCATTACAGTTGGTGACCACATTTTGTCAAAGTGCTTACAAGTACCTGAAGGCAGGTCTTGAGAATGTGGTGGTAGTGCATTGTAAAGGAGGCATGGCACATTCTGGCCTTATGATTTCATGTCTCCTCCTTTACCTCAAAGTATTTGCCACTTCCCTTCAATTTTCTCAGATAATTTTCAATCAATCTCTTCTGGGTTATGGCAATGACCTGTTGAAAATCCTTAGTTCTGCCAAGCAATTGAGGTCAATTGTATGTTGCGTGTGTGTTTTTTTGCAACTCTTGTTGGTCCCATTTCCTTCTTTTTATCAGCACCATGTTTGACAATCTCTGGTGTCTGCCCTTTGGTTTTGTGAAGTTTTTCCCAACTGCAGAGGAGTCTGTGAATCACTACAACCAGAAGCGGAGCGTGGATGGCAAAGGTCTGATTCTTCCAAGCCAGCTAGTAAGTGTCCCTTCATTATGGCTGGTCTTAAAGATGCATGATGGCACTTCTTTTGTATATTCATAAGAATGCACTTCTTCTTTTGTTCCATTCAAAACTGGGTGTACATTCAAAACATGCACTTCTTTATACATTCTTCTTTTTTATGCTTCTTTTGCTGTTATAACCCTATATATGATGTACGATGTTTTTGAAAATGGCAGCGTTATGTGAAGTACTTTGAGCGTGTGTTGAGGGAATTTGATGGGCATACACCAACAGGCCGAAGGTAAAATTTCTCTGGCCACAAACAGGACCAGCTCGACTTTTAGATTCACAATCAGAGTGTCAAGGGTGCTTTGAATTTAGCAATACAAGACACAACTAGGACACAAAAAATCTTCTGTTATCTCATTTGTGTATGTTAGGATTTGCAGATGGATGATCTTCCTGACCCTCTTTATCAATTGAGGTTCTCAGATTTTTTTTTCCCCTTTGATTTACGATGTTCTGATCTTAACCTGCTGATGCGGAAATCCATTAAATGCAGGTGCCAATTGAGAAGCATCCAGTTGATCAATTGCCCATCTTGGATTCGTCCAGCTCTCAATATTTCAAACCATAATGGTAAAACTCATACCTGCTCCAATGTGAGGTTCTGTAGGGCTACAGAGTGAATATCATGTGTCGGTTGGTGATGCTATTTTTCTTTTCTTGTTGTAGAGCTGACCAAGATGTGGCCTTGATTATCTCAGGTATTGTGTTTTCAAGTCGGGAACATCGTCAGACAAGAGCAATGCTGGTTTGTCTTTACTCAATTCCAGCTACCCAATAATCCCTGAGTTGTCATTCTTAGTTTACAGATATATGCTGTCAGTTTATCTTTCGTTTTGTTTTGACAGTGCTTAGAACTCCTTCATCAATGGCCTTGGTAAGCAGGTTGTTAACTATGAAATTTATTACAGACCAAGGACCAATGGCTAAGCGCCAGAACAGAGAGAGTTGTGGTTTTTGACCTGCTGGAGGAGCAGTGCATCACAGAAATTGATGGCGACTTCAAAATTCATTTCACTGATCGACATGGCAACTTTTATTGGTAAGCATCTGCTTGTACCCATTGAGAGAATGTTCTTTATGAATGACAAGATTTCTCATGGTCAAAACATGAATGAAAGGAAAGCAGCAGATTTGAATGACCCTATAGCAGCAATTGGTGTGGTGCCAAAACATGACCTGCTGACATGAAGCATGACTGATCCAGAAGAATCTGGTGTGTGTATATGATGAGATTGTAGCTTTAGTTTGTCATGCTTCAGAGTTCTGTGGTCAAAACATCTAAAGGTCAGTGACTAGCAATGCTCTGAACATCTTTGACATGGCGTGAAATCATCCCCAGAATCATGTAGAAACAATAAGCAACTACTATATTGATAAGATAATATTGACCAATTTTTTGCTGGGATTCTGGGAGCAGTTGGTTGAATACGAATATGATGGAGTCACAATTGATCCTCAATGCTGAGGAGCTAGATGGTTTTGACAAGGTATGGTACAAAGTGCCTCTTCATGGTGATTCACCATTATGCAAATTTGTTAACACGTCTTGAAAATTTTCTTTTTTTCACTTAATGGGATCTGGATGCATTTGTCTAGTGCTTTCCATTCAATATTTTTCAAGTTTTGTTTGTAATTCATTATCTGGGAGCAGATAGACTTCTAGTTGAAATCTTTAATGCAATTATTATAAAATATCTGGTGTAATCATCATATACTTATCTACACACACCGTTGGGATTTGATGATGTCAGTCTTATCACTGTTATCCACAATCAAGGTGATGGTCTGACATTTTGTGAACAACTCTGATAACTTTATGAGTTATGACCCCACTCATTGTTGTGTCATCATCAAAGTGTTGTGGAGATTTTCTCTGCAATCCCAAACAGATGGAAATTCTTTAATTTGAACTCAGGAGGTGGATGGGCTACTTTGGTGATTATTTTACACATGACCTTTTAAGTCTTATTTTCATTCAGGAAGAAGCTCCCTCGTCTCTCTATGGTTTTGTGAGGTAACATGGATTTGGAACATATTGACTGCCAATTATGCTACTGCCCATTCCACTCTTTTGTCTACAGGGCATGGCCAATCAAACAGCTGACTCATACTTGGAGAAGGATGAATCTGCACCTAAGGTGAAAATCATGGTGCAAAACATCTCATTCCTTACTGGTGCTCAAAATGTGCAGAGACAGCTCCCTTCAGTTGGATTCCAAGTGCGAGTGGAGATCATAGATGACAATCTGCCCATTCCTGGTGATCGGGATGCAGATTCTGGTTATAAGTCTGGTGATAATAATAGGGCAGTGACACCTGCAGTTAGGAGTCAGGCTTCAGGGAGCTCACCTTCAGGCAGCAATGCTGCAACAGTGGGAGGAGAACCTGATGATATATTTACAGGTTTGGTCACAAAGCTTCTGTCATCTACAGTGTTGTATAATTGTTAACTGTCAAATCAGCACCTCTTCGTCTTTACACTTTTACTTCCCTCCTCACATATCTGTAGTGTGAGCATTTGTGTGCATCACCATCTTGCTGTTTATTGAAAGATTGTCCTCTCTATTTTTGCAGACAGTGAAGGAGAGGAAGTTGAAAGTCCACAACTGGATAATGGTGAAGCAGAGGTGAAAAGTAGGATGGATCTTTGTTTGGAAGTAGGAACTGCTTGTGTGGATACATCAAGGGCTCCTGATTTAATTGGAGGGAAAAATCAAGGGAAATTCCAAAATGTGATCACGAATGCCATGTCCGATATGGGCAATGGGATTTTGAATGCAGTGGATAGGATTCGCATTTCCCACTTGTCAGTCAGTGGGAGATTGACAAGCCTACCAAACAGTCCTCGGATGATACATGGTGACCGACAAGACTTTGGGTCTGCAAGGTCAACTGGTGACAATGTTGCCAACTGTGAATGGTTGTATGGGAGCTCAAGATCCCTGAGTGGAAGGTTTTTGGCTTCAAACAGTTTTGAGGATCATACTGTCAAGACCGCAGGAAAAGTGGAGCAGCTAGGGATAATAAACACGGACCAAACTGGGAATTGGGGGGACTTCAGTGACCATCTTTGTTCACGTTTCAAAGAGACACCCAATTCTTCATTCCACAGTGAGGACAATGGAAGTGTAAACTATGTGGATCCGCCTAGTGATTTTCAAGCATTGGCTGTAGCCAGTGCTGCTGATGCTTCTGTTTTCAGTTTTGTTGACGATGATGATTATGAGAGTGAGGATGAAGTCACAGTAGTTTCCACTTGATGTTTCTGAAGCAGAACTTCTTCTGAAGTAGATGGTTATATATCTTATGATGGTGTAGGCTTGACTAATACAGTAAACATTGTCCATTATCACTGATACACTGCATCTAATTGTGGGATTAACCAAAGACCTTTTTCCCATCTATGTTAATTACCCCTGGAACTGAGCTTGGATTTGCAAGTCAATTTCAAACATCAAGTGAGCAAAACCACAGTATGATGAAAGAATGTTCACCTCCTACGTTGTTTGATCCAGTGTTAGGGTGGTTATTTGATTTTGTTACTAAGTGCTGGTTACGGTCTGTTACATATTCACGAATCAGAGAACCATTGGTTCTGGGTATCAGAATCAAATAACTGTCAGTTCCTGTTATTTCAAAAGCCTCGAAGACCTGCCGGTTTTCATTAAAGAACTAGCAGTTTTGGGGATGACATGATCTACCTTACTAGGCTTACATGATGTTTAAAGTGACCAACCTCCCCAAAAGAAAACCAACCAAAGAGTTGTAACCAAAATGACTACTAGGATTGAAAATTAACTGCCATGTCCCTTGAAAGCCCTGGTAAAAATTGAGAACTCAAATTGGAGTTCTGTGGAAGTATTTTCCAATCTCCACAAAAGAGGAGTATCTAAGAACAAATCCCAGACTTTAGAAAGCAAGCAAGTACCTCTAAAATGATGTTTTTGTCAATTCTCCAAGGAACTTTGAACAAGCCTCTTGCTATTAAAAATTTGGAAAATTGGGAAGTAGGCTTTCTAATCTGCTATTTTCTTCATGGCTCTATGACATTTTGTTTTAATTTTCTAACTTTCATTGTGAATCAAGCTGACAATAGAATGTTGGAATTTCAACTACCTACTTTTGGTATTAGAGAGGTAGGGAAATCTGTGTTGCAGCTTCAAGTGTTGAGAGCTCACTTCAGTGGGGGTGTCCTGTAGAGACTGATGAACACCATGTTAAGATATGATGAAGGCATTTCAAACAACCACTCATAATGCACTGAGTTTTTCCACAGTGCAATAGGGATGAACTGCAAAAACTTCATAAAAATTTATCTACATCAGCAAGAACTTGATAGATCTTTTGTCCACAACCGCTGCCCTAAGGAGGAGATCATCATGGGATTATTTTCTCACTAAATTGAGATTAATCTGGTGGAACCAAGTGACCTCAGGTGGTCATAAAGAAATCTGGTGCACCTTAAGAAAGCCAGACAAGCCTCCTGTCAAAGGTGAAGGAATATCCTAAACAAGAAATTCCAGGCCTTCTGATCCAAAAATGAAGAAAGGAATCCCAGGCCAGACCCTGGGAATTCACAATTGAATAGTTCCTATAGAATTATTCTCTTTGAATGTGAGGTTGGTTGAAAGAGAGGATGGAGATTTCTCCAAAAAAGTCATGTCATGTCATTGGAGGCATCTTAGTAATTGTGATTGTGAAATGATAACATAACTTCTTCAATTTTGGGGCTTGGCCAGTCTCTTACCATTACTTGGGGCATCTGGATGGGGGGCACCTGGATAGGACCCATGCTATCAGCACACCTCACATCAGTTGCCTTTTCCTGAGTGGATACAATTAAACTAGTCAGAACAAAGCAGCAACAAACCTTTTCAGTCTCCCTGAACTCTTTCACTCTTTCACACCTCTTGCGCTCATACATCACTCTCAAGTAAGTGATAAGCTAAAGAGGAGATAGCCTCTGAGAGAAGTCGTGGTTACTCAGGCAAAACTTGTCCCAAAAGGAATACCCCCATAATAAATTCCTTATTGTCTTGAAACACTTGAATTGAGTCACTAACTGGGTGAGCTAGCCATTCTAAAGGATAGACAACCTTCACATGAGTCACATGCTTCTTCACTAGTAGGTCCTTGTGGGCGTCCTGCACAGGAGAGCAATGTGCTAAAGAGATAGAGATCAAATCTTTCTAGACATCAATTGAGTAGGCAACATAGTGAGTGTCCTCTCAGATTCAGGCTAGTTGAGGCTTCTGTCTTTCAAATTATGCCTGGGGTGAAAAATTGGGTGAGAAATCAGAAGAATTTCCTGCAGAATTTGCATTATTCTAAACTCTGTATTTGATACTCTGTGCTGCTACTACTAATTTACGCAGATATGAATTCCAGGAGGCAAAAGATAACCCTCCCACCAAGAAGAAAGCCCTCTAAAACAGCCCAGGGAATTTGGTAGATGTGAGGAATTGTCGCTAGGGAACCCTTTTTACTTATGCCTTGTTGTTTGGAGAAGTGACAATACCATTACTTGAAACATCTTTTCTGGAAAGAGAGCCATTGCTCATGATGGATTTTATGGTGGTGCAGGTTGTGTTGCCATTGCTCAAGGCATGAGTTTTGTTGAAGAAATTTCTTGAAGGTTGGGCCTCTTCTGCATCAAGAGGAAGAGTCCTGTGGGTATAGGACACAGATTGGTCCCCATCCACCATTTGGCCATTACCCCTTAGCAACCTGTGGAGACAAATTTGGAGCCCACATCAAGATCAGGCAGTCCATTAATGATGAATACAGAATCATGTAGAACCACCTTGTCTGTAACTGGATAATAGGTGCAATCATGTATCAGTCTTTTAATTGTTCAAGGTAGAAAGTACACAATTACAAACCATCTTGTGGTGAGAAGGCCCTCCACTCCTACAGGACCTCGAGCATGGATTCGACCAGTGCTTATTCCCACCTGTGCAGCAGCAGAAGTCTCAGGAATTTCTTCTAAAATATGTTCAACACAAGCTCCATATTATTGATTGCAACTGTAAGAACATAGCTTCCACCATTCACACATATCTACACTGATCCACAAGGTTTTGCTTAACAAATCCTGATGGCAGTTCCTGCATCCAGTACAGGAAGATGTAGGAAAAAAGTACCTCAGCACCAAGTCCGAACCGAGCTCCATCAGAGAACCGTGTGCTTGCATTATGGATGACTGCAGCACTAGAATATGGAATAGGACAAAGAGCACTAGTTAGAATGTCCCACTTGTGACTTTCATTCAACTCCACATTTCAATGTCAACAGTATTTTGTTGAAAAGATCCACATTGTGATGTAACATACCTGTCAACGTCATGCAGAAACCTCTCAGCAGTTTTCGTATCCTCAGTAACAATGCAGTCCGTATGCGCACTACCCAGCACCCCACCCAGTCACTCGCAATTTTCAACAAGGTATACATAAAGGATTGCTTGCAGGAAGGGGCTTCTTAACTGTCCTCTTTAACCAAAACCAGCCATCATCCATGACCCTGCAATGACTTCCTTAATCTACCATAGGATGGTCAATCAACAGCTATGCACAGATGCTAACATCCCAACAGGAAGAAGCAGAACAGTTTTGTGTAGAGGGAGTTAACACAATTCTATGAATCACCTGCCATGGTCATGGATGTGTTCAATGGCAGCATCAATGTCCTTGACAATTTCAACAGTACAGGCTAATGCACTGTACTCTGTATGAAAGCTGGTGGCTTTTGGCAGTTTCAGTAACTGCACTGCCCTCTCACCTCCATACAATGTTACACCTGCAATACCAACCAAAATGACACTCATTGCATTGGTTTTTGACTTTGGAGTTCATCAAACACCTGACTTGTTCCAGTCCCCAAACAAGAACCAGAGATAAATAAAGCCAGAAACTTTCTTATGTGTATAGATGGTTAAGAATCTTACCTGCACACTCAAGAGCAAAAACAAGGCTTTCCAACCCACCAGTGGCAACTAGGTGTTCATGTACCAACAATGTTTCCTGTAATGACACAGGAAGGGACCATGTTTAACAGAACAAATAATCATTTCCTACACTTATGACACAGACTTTGAAGCTGTGGTCCAACTTCTAACTAGGCCAAGGGCCTGGTATGAATCTGACAGTCATGATTATAATAAAGTTAGGCTTTCAACCTCGAATCTCCAACAATCCTAAAACACTCAGTTATCTGCCCTCCAGTTCTTGTAGACATTGGTATTTTGACAGTTGGAAAATTGAAAATGACTCCACCCTGTCATGTCTTGTCCTGCTGTATCTCAATGGACAATTCATAATCTGGAACTTTCAAAGACTTTGGTCTGTTTCCCCTAGTCATGGTGAAGTTCCCTACCATTGCATTGCAAGCAGCTGGATAGTCTGTTTTCGAGTCAACCACAATGCGCTTGGCCATACCAATATCAGCAGCCTTGTCGACAAACACATGGCAGACACCATCTACACCATATACACAAGGGAACATGTGGATTGAAAAATAGAGTCTAGAAAGGAACTGAGAGAGGGAAAAGCAAACCATATGAGGTCCTAGTATAATTTTTTTTGCCTAAAACATTTCCCAAGAGGGCAGGCAAAGAAAGCTACAGAATGTCCTTTGAATTGTCTCTGTATTAACAGAGAAACAGAACACACACATGTAGAGTGATGCTATAATGAAAGCCACATCAAATGCTGCTTGTTAGAGCCAAATATCCTGTCACCTTAAGGCCTTCGACTTCCACTAATCAGACACACATTATTTCACTGCAACGGTGAGAAAAAGAAAAGAGAAACCAGATAATAGCACAAGCCCAGAAACTAATGGGATTGGGGAAAACTTAACAAGAGATCCACAAGCACAGAAAGAAAGGGCTGACCTGCATGGCCAAGGACAGGGATTTTAGTGGCTGCCTTGATATCAGAAACCAGCTTATTGCTTCCTCTGGGTATCACCAAATCTATTACATCATCCAACTGGCCACCAAGTCCAAGGAAGAAGTCTCAGAACCATATCTCAATCTAATAAGTTGTTTCTGGTCAAAGGTTCACAAAGGGGTGAAGTTGCACATGTCTGCCTATCATATAACTTCTGCACAAACAAGGAGGGTGCAAGAACTTTCATATTTCCCAGTACCAATTGTTTACCTTAAGTAGGTCTGGGATCTCGTCCCTGGAAGTAACAAGTCCAATGAGGGATGAGCCCACAGACTTTGGCAGGGCTTCAGTGATCACCTGAAGTCACCAAATCAAAGCCCAATGATTCAGCATCTTAACCGGAAAGTCAGCTGTATCAAAACTACAAGCCTCAATTATATTAGACTTACTCTCTAGGCAACTGCTCATGAAGCTGTTTGTTGACTCTCTCAAGGTGCCCTCAACTTCTTTCAGTTGAGGACATGCACCTCCGCTACTATACGCCTATACAAGATATTCAAACAGCTCAAGCAGACTCTGGCATTTGCTTGAGTTAAGTGTAGACCCAAGCTTAAATTGGAGATTAAATGGCATGTTGAAAATACCAAGAATCATTAAAGTCAGCTAAATTATAGCTCAGACAAAAAACACATATTTGATCTTAATCGGAAAGGTTTCCTGGGATGGGACATCTTTACGCACCTTTTAGACTGCAACAATGAGACATACTGTGCTTGGTTATTCACAATTGCAAATAGGGAAGGAGTTGAGATGGTACTTTGTGCAATATAGCATTTGATCGGGCAGCTTCTTTCCCCCCCTTCAGTAAGATGCCATTTCCACTCCGAATTGCCAATGATGCTATCTGATCCCACAGAAAACCAATAAAACTTGACATGTGGTAACTTTGACAATTTGCAGAACAGAGGTGAATATATTTGTCCCTGTGTCAGCTGAAGATCACAGTTCTAGTGTAGAATTTATGTGGATGTTGCTACAGCCACCAGCTTTCTAACAGGGGATGCTTCAAAGTTCAGGATGTTGAAAGAAATGACAGCAAACATTGCTATGAGAAATAGAGCAAAGCACATTCATGGCAGAGAATCCCTAAATTTTGAACAGTACCTGGACCAAAGCATCTGGTCGTGACTCAAAAATAACCAAGACAACACCCAATGGACATGTTGTCTTCTCCAGAATCAGGTCTTCTGCAATCTGTGACACACATTACATCCGGGAAGTGACATGGTTAGCATCTCATACCAAGAAACTGTGGATGGTGGAACTCTAGTTTTCTCTAACTGTATCCTCTCCATCTGTAAGTTCCACTTGACCCTGTCCTTCCAAGCATCCCACTCTACTTTTTCACATCTTTGCCTTGCTGTTTCCAGATTCATAAGCTCAGCACATAAATCTGACAATCCCTAGCATCACAATTGTGATCTAAATTGTGCATTTCTCTTTCTAGATGAGGAAACTCAGTTGGCTTACTACTAGTCCTTGCTACCAGAAAATGAGTCAGAGACAAACCTCAGTACGTTTTGACACAGCCCCAATTGGATCCTTCATGTCTGCAAGGACTCTCAGAGATTTGGCTAAACTTGCAATCTGTACAGTGGAAAAATAAAATAAGAACCTCAAAACAACTCAAGAAAAATTCAAATACATCAGTCAAAAGAAATTCTCAATCTGTCCAATCCAACCTGAGTTTTACATTTAGTGAAGGGATCACACTACCGAATTATCTTCTGAGATAAACAGCTGACTAAATCTATGGCAACTTAGTATGTGCCCAGTGAGACAATGGAATGAAGGGAGGCCTTCTAGACATAGGTGACCTATAACTGGTTATGACATACTTTTCCGGGCTTGATTGTAAGGCGACCAATCAATGACTTGGCAATGCCACTCAGCTGAGCTGCTTCCACATCAGCATCATTTTCAATCTTAATTCTCGCCTCGTTAGCCACCAAAGCGTCAGAAACTGTAAGCAATATTTTCTTCCGTTCCTCTGATGAAAGACCCTGCAATATCAAAGAAATTTAAAATCGTGAAATAGCAGACAAAACTCAAACTTCATTTATTTTAGCTTGACTTTTTTTTCTGAAGTGGCATCTTGTGAGTTTCAAATTTTCCCTCTCTCAACATTAGCTCTAAAATAAAACAGGACAACAAGACAAGCTTTAAACACCACCAGTTGAGAGGTAGAAGGGCTGCAACAATAAGGATGCATATTTTGGAAATTGAAGAAACACCTGCAGTCGGCGGCTGGCATCCCTTGCAGAAACAGCCATATCCCTAGCACCTGTTTCCTTCACATCAACCCAAAGATAGGAGTCCTTGTGGAAGAGAGTACCAATATGATCCCCGCGCATGACATGCAGTAGGCCATCTGGAGCACATCCACTACCCTCCCAGATCCCACCCACTCTTTACTCAACTGATTTGGGGACTTGGTAATGCAACCAATGTGCAGTCTCCTGATTGTTATGATCCTGAAACCTAAGTTATACTCATTTCATCATTCCTAGTCGAACCTGTCATGACAAAGAGAAGATAGTTCATCCTTGAAAGGTAGAATTGGTCCATGAATCAAGATGTGCTAACCTTGTGATAACGACAGGGATTCCAGCAGATGCTGCATTCCAGGCTGCATATACTTTAGCTGTCATTCCACCTCGACCAACTCTTGACTTTTCCCCAAATGTGACCATATCATCATGCTTTTCTTTCAAGTAAGTGTGAATCAGTCGTGACTTGGGATCACATGGTGGGCCTGTGTACAGGCCTTCAACATCACTCAAAAGGATAAGTAGATCAGCTTTCAGTTCCAGTGCCAATAGTGCTGCCAAGCTATCATTGTCCCAGAAGATACCTGTTCCATCCTGTTAGATGCACCCAGTACTGCTCATCAGATTATGCGACAATGTTTGTGATACTCCTGGTTCCATGCTCTTAAACAGGACCACACCCTCCATTGCCTATATGGAAAAATCATGCTGAAGGAATTGAAAGGTGAAAGATTGATACAGAATGCAATGAACCAAATCTCATAGTTCCAGAAGGCTTGTAGCAGATACATCATGTCAATTATAAACTGCAAAGATTCTTCATAGCCTCCCATCACCTGACTTATAAACAGATTTTAAACACTTCTAACTGTACTCACATAAGAAAGCATACTTTGCTGTGCACTGTAAGACAAGGGTATACAAGACATTGATCAATTACTTATGGAATTCATTTACCTTGTATGGTGCCTTCCTTGTACTGATTGCATCATTCTCATTGAAAACTGGAACCACTCGAAGTTCTAGCAAGGAATCGACAGTTTCTGAGAGCTGAAATCTGGATTCAGGATCTCTGAAATCATTATCTGTTACAAGAATCTGGGATGATGCCACATCCAGCTGCATAACATAGTCATACCAAGTCACCTGAGTGAGATGATGTTGTTCACACCAGAAGTTATGCAAGTAGGTGATGGTGGATATTAGTGTAGACAACTGAGAAGTAGGATACAAGTTCACTTTACCCTTGTATCCATAGAACTCAAGAATGAACTAGTCAAGGAAGTAAAAGAAAGCACAAGAGAGAACAGAGAATTGCCCCTCTGAAAGATGACTTCCACAATTGCAACTGGTCTCATGTCTGAAACAGCCATAAATTGGATCTATCCCACAAGAGCATTAAACACAACAAGGATGGCAGCTCATCTCCATAGATGAGCTGAGGTGCCATAACAGTGTATTAATACCTGAGTGAAGAGACTGTCATAGAGAGCCATGAGGCCACTTTGCCCTACTGCTGCACAAGGCTTTCCATCCAACTCGATTTGCGGTTTTTCGAGGTCCATAAAACTACATCATCAGAACATCACATGGTAAGGTAAAAGGGTCACGACCTTTCTTACAGTGAAGGCAGCCACTGCGCTGTTGGAACATCAGATTCTACTTGAGAGGCTGCTGAGAAAGGGTTGACAGTGAAAATTGAACCAAAACAAGAGCTAGAATGGATACACAGAAACTCACCTGCTATTCAGAAGGCGTTGGTGGCGCAGCTTTTGTAAGCCAATACCCACTGCCCCTGAAGTCACAAGTATGACCTCTATGCCTTCTGACATTAGCTCCTTCACCTGATGAGAGCAAATGATCATCATCAGCATATTACGATTCTCCAAAGTCATCAGACCTGCTCTCTGCTACATTATAGCAGTTCTCTAGCTCTATAATTGACGGACCAGCTGATGATATGGCATCTGTATGTGCAGATAATCCAACAGCCAGTTGGGTGGTCAAAATCAGTGGATCTCCAATGTAACAATTGCCCTATGATGTCTGTTCAATGTGGATCTGCATTCCAGGGCATCATCATTTCTGTCTCTCCCTCAAACCACATGTGAGAGAGCTCAACAAAAGAGAACCCATAATTGCTGAAACAACCAACTGTAGCATGCGACTGCTTGAAGGGCTAACCTCTTCACATAAAGCTCCAATCCGGCCCAGTGCAAGCTTGCCATCATTTCTGGTTACAACCGCAGTTCCAACCTGTTTTACTCAGAAACCAAGAGTCAGGCTTGTTACCAAGAAATGACTACTTGACTACTACAAGGGCAAGAATGTCATCCAATGGCCAAACAAGTCCAAAAGCTTAGCTTTGTTTAAAACTCAGCATGTTAACCTGCCAATCTGTGCATCAATCAACATCATCAACAAAAGCAGAATTTCTCCTGCAATCATCTAAAGACAATAATCAGTGGTGGCGAAGTCATCAATGTCAGCATGGATTCCAGGTTGGCCAAGTGATGACCCCTAAAATCTAAATGCTATCTTCTTCAGGGCACCAGTGCTGCAACGCTCTTTCAGTCTGATCGTATATCTCTCATCTCTTCAAGTACTGTACAATACAATGTGTCATACCAAATACACAGCAAGATTATCGTTATTACTTCCTTGTGGAAAAGGAGAAGAATTTGGATCCTTAAACTATGGTCTCTGAATGGACAACAATGCTGAGTGTCCAGCGAATGAGATACTGGCAGTGAGCGGATGATGCAAGGTACTATTGTTCACTACGATTATCGGCATCCTGGAGCTCAAGAAGATTAGCAACACCAATTCTATCTATACTTGCATTGCGAGGCAGAACTCGACTGCGACGTACACAGACAATGTCATTTTTGCAAGCAAGGTACCTTGACAACCACTCGCTTCGCATCCTTGATGAACGCCCGAGATGCATCCATTTTCTCCTGAAAACGAAGCCAAGGTTGTCCACCACCTCCTTTGACGCTTTCTGCAGCAGGACACGAGAGCGATCTCAAAAGCGAAGCGGGCCCGATGAACCTGTCACTCTTGAAAACTCGCGCACTCGTCGAAAGCAATGTTACGATCGATCTTCAACAATCAAGCCTGTTGCAAATCGTCAAGAAAGAAACGAAATCAAGGACTTCTTATCCCCAGCGTTTGTTGATCGCCTGCAAAAGAGGCCTAGTTTGTACGCGAATTTTTTTCCTAGACTCCTCCTTCCACTGCCACAGAAGAGCAGGCAAACCTCTTCAACAAATACCAGTAGTTTGTCAAAATGCAGCGAACCGATGCAATTGTGCACTCGATTTCCAAACAAAACCGCAACCACAAGACTTACAAAAAGAACCGGAACGAACAAACACAAAAAGCCAAAGAAAAAAACAAAAAACAAAAGAACACGCCACAAGAATCAAGCCAAAAACAAGACCTCTATATACTCACACACTTCAACGAAGACGATCATCAACAACCTCTTCGCAAGAAAGAGAGAGACAACACGTAAAATCATCAACAATGGGTAATCTGACAAATGCAAAGCATAGAACAATATTTGCTACAGACACAGAGAGAGATACAAGGAAGACTTTTGATGAATTGCTGCAAGAGACATGGAAATCAAGCTCGCAATAAATACCAGCGAAAAAGAGCTTTACACTTCCAGCAGCAGCAGCAGCAGCAGCTTCTGGCCACATTCTCGGGCCTAGCAACAGAAGTGAAAAAAAAACACACAAGGACGACTGCAAGTGCACTGTGCAGCAGCGATGGAAAATGCTGGGCCACTTCTTCCCTTTCCCTTCTTCTTCCTCTGCGCCGTTGCTGAATCCCCTTAAGGCCTGATCTCTAGGGCCTCCCCTAATTTGAGGGTGGTACCTAGTCTGGAGGGCGGTGGTAGCCCTAGGGTGTAGGACCCGAAATTAGGGGACGACCCCTACGAGCACACAGGCCTAAAGCACTCAAGGTCTATTTGTCATCAGTCAAAGGGTCCTTCAATAACTGTTGAATGAATCCTCCAAGAAGATGTTTTCAAGTACAAAGAAAAAACTTTGGAGTGCTTTATGTTTTCCAAAATGCTCCATGAGATTTTACACTTTGTAAACATACCTCCAAATACACGAAGTAAAATATTGAAGGTTTTTACAGTATTTAAGGTGAGGATCCCCATTTAGGGTGTTATATGGACTCACTCTTAAGGAGTAGGTGTAGAGTGAGAGGCATCTTACACTTACCTACACCTTAAGGTAATAGGAACACCTATTTATAGGTATGAGAACCCTCTTACTTTTAAGGAGTAGGTAAGATCCTTACTCTCTTCTTTTGAAAAAAGACAATGTTGTGTACCCAATGTTGTGTGGGTAGTAGAATCTGCTACAAATACCGAGTGGTTATCAACCCAGGTATATACTCACTTATCCCATGAAGTACAATGTTGTGTGATTATTAGAATTTGCTAGCAATATTTGTTGGTTATCAACCCAAGTATATGAGCACTTATCCAACAATAGGGGTGAAATTGTTTTAAAAAACTGGTTTGGTATAGAACCTCGATTCTTCAGAAGATTTGAAAAAAAAAGAAAAAAAAAAACACCACATTTCAAACCATCTGTTCTTTGTTGACTCTTTAATGAAACTTGCTGATTCTTTGATGTTTCTGAAAAATTCAAAACTCATGATTCTTTGATTCTAATTTTTTTGAAGAGCTGGAACTGCAGATTAATACTTGTAAACATCCCTCCCTCTCTTAAGGAGTGGAGGGGCCTAGGCATAATATCCTCCTCTGTTGTGGGAGGATATTCATGGATGGATGTGCTCCAAATACACTCAGAAAAGTTCTGTGAGTGCTAGAAGTGAAATGACACTAACTCACTTTTATTCATTGCCTACCATTCATCTTCTTTGGTTCCAGAACAATGGAACCGACTCCTAAGCTACTTTTCTAAGTATATATATATTAGCAATATCACCAAAGGTGGTACCAAACAAACTCAAGAATTGTAAGGAAAGGAAGGTGTTCGGATGGTGTTCATGTAGTTGTTGCACTGGAATCAAAGTGAATGCAACAAATTCTCACTTTGGGTAATTAACCCATTCTTTCGACTTCTTCAGTTGCTGTTGTTGGGAACTTGACTCCAAAGCTACTTGGATCCTTGGCATCAATGATTCTATACCATGGTGAGTTGGATAGGGTTTTCGGTGGCCTTGACTTGACTTGTGTTCTACTACATGGGCTTCTTGCACGGTAGAAGTGATGTGAATAGGTACATGCTACCACAACATGGTGACTTGGATTGGGTGTTGTTGGAACCTTGTTGGGAAGAGGTACCCACATGATTACTAGTTAGGCAAGGGTATTAGCTCATGCCAAAAATGGTGAATGGCAATTTTAGGACCATAATTTTCTTGTGGTTGATGGGAAAGCTTGACATTCACAGCAAAAGACCTCAATTTTTTTTCCTTGTGTGTTGAGGTGGAGGGAGAGGCCAAAGTGATTTTTACTTATTTATAGTTCTTAATGTGTTCCCATCAAGTTCCCAATGTGTTCCCCAAGATGTTCCCCC
>Ga0116230_10001983_pt1 | contig 19727 bp, 34 predicted proteins | sample S1TSphfallax_3_FD_88678 | JGI IMG/M metagenome (GOLD analysis project Ga0116230, IMG submission 88678) | Host-associated microbial communities from peat moss isolated from Minnesota, USA - S1T2_Fd - Sphagnum fallax MG | ecosystem: Host-associated > Plants > Peat moss > Unclassified | place... | reverse complement strand
TTTTCTTAAGGGAATTATTTAAATTTTCTGAGAAATATATATATATATATTTCTCAGAAAATTTAAATAATTCCCTTAAGAAAATATATTTTCATTTCTAATCTTGTTTAGTTGGATATAATTCACCCATTTTTTTTTGTTTTTCTAGTGCATCAAAATCTGGTTTAATTTTTACAAATGTATCCATTTTATTTTCAATTCCTAATAAAACTTCATAAATTATATCAAATATATCTTCTACTAAAACAATTTGTCCTAGTTTATCCGTAGGAACAACTGTTCTTGTAGTCTGTGACGCATTTTTAAACATATCTTCTAAATAGAGTAACATTGCTACGATATCTACTGAATCAGCTTCATAATCAATAACTAGATTTGCATTTAATTTTACATCTTCTTTTTCTATTTCATCTAATTGTTTTGTAACAACTTCTACAATAACATTAAATAATTCATCAAAAGTTAATGACTTCAATTCCCAATTTGTTTGCCATCTTTTAAGAAAAGCCATAAAATTTTTTCTTTTTTTTAATTAACTTCATTTAATTCACTCTATTTAACAGATTAATTTGTTTTAGTAAGGACAAAACATATTCTTAATAAGAGAAATTTAGTACTTCTTTACATTTTCAATTGAACCTTTTTAACCAATTAGATCAATTTCTATAAATAGGTTTTCATAAAAAAGATTTATATTATTTCATTTTTGTTTTCGTTCTATAAGTTTTTGTAATGAAAAAAGCTATGAAGTATTTGAAAAGTAATTTAATATCTTTACGTTAGTGTTATAAATAATAAACTAACAATAAAAATTTTATATTGCAACACGTTTTAAAATTTTATTTATTGACTTTAAATATATTCATGAATACAATATAGATATATTGTATTATAAAACGGGATGTAACGCAGTTTGGTAGCGTGTCTGCTTTGGGAGCAGAAAGTCGCAGGTTCAAATCCTGCCATCCCGATTATCTTATTCATTGTTCTTATACCCCCAAGGGAATTCGAATCCCTGTTACCTCCGTGAAAGGGAAGTGTCCTAGGCCACTAGACGATGGGGGCTAGTATTGTAAAAATATAGTAAGATTACAATTATATGTAGTATAGTATTTTAAAACTTTTTTGTCAAGCAAACTAAATTCATAGATAAAAAATTTGATGTTTTTTGTATTTTATTCTTTAAAAAAAAAATATATAATCTTAATTGTTTTTTAAATATGATATAATTTTTATTAAATATTATCTTGCTAAAAAAACAATGTGTACGGAATTTTTTCTATCTATATTATATTTTTCTACAATAATTATAGTGAACTATTTTTTATTTAAATTTTTAAAAAACTACTTGCAAAAAATTTTTTTCTGTTTAAAATTAAAGACTATTAAAGTTCAATCTTCTGAAATTGATTTAATATATAATTTTTATTTATTTTCCTATTATGAGAATAAAAGTGAAAATTTTATATATTTATTAAATCACTTTTCTTCAGCTAAAGATGTTCTTGTAATAGGAAATACTTGTAAATTCTTGAGAAAATATTTAGAAAATAAAAAAAAAGAAAAATATTTTTTTTATTCTTATTTAAAATTATTAGAAAATCAATTTTTATCACAAAAATTAATTTTTTAGATAAAACTGGGTCACCTGGGAATCGAACCCAGAGCTTATCGGTTAAAAGCCGAGTACTCTACCATTGAGTTAGTGACCCTATCTCGGAGATTAGTTTTATATATAATATACAATAAATTAGTTTTTTTATAACATTAATTAAAGAAAGTAAAACAATTTTTAAGAGTGTATTAAATGATGAAAAAAGAACTACTAGTATTATTTTTTTAAAATGAATTTAACAGTTATTAGTCAATTAATTAGTTTATTTTTTTATTGTTTCCTTAGGTCCTGCTGTTATAGTTTATTTGTCATATAAAAAAGCATTATAAATTAAAAGAATTAGTTTTTTCTTTCTTTGATTTTATTATCATTAATTAATATTTTTGTAATTTTTTCTATGAAAAATGGAATTTCAAAATATTATGGAAAGTAAAGAAAAAGAATCTAAACTTTAATTCAAAATAATAATATTTCAATTTAATATTATTATTTTTTGCTATTGTTTGTACATCAATTTATTTAAATTGTTTTTATAATACTAAGAAAAATTTGAGAATTAAAAAAGGACTAGATTCTATTATTTTTGAAAAAAAAAATGGCTTTACCTTGGTATCGTGTTCATACTGTTGTATTAAATGATCCTGGGAGATTAATTGCTGTACATTTAATGCATACAGCATTAGTTTCTGGATGGGCTGGTTCAATGGCCTTATATGAATTGGCTGTTTTTGATCCTTCTGATCCTGTTCTAAATCCTCTATGGAGACAAGGTACATTTGTCTTACCTTTTATGGCAAGATTAGGTATTACAGAGTCTTGGGGAGGATGGACAATTACTGGTGAAAGTTCAACAACACCTGGTATATGGAGTTTTGAAGGTGTAGCTTTAACTCATATAATCCTTTCTGGTCTTTTGTTTTTAGCCGCAATTTGGCACTGGGTTTATTGGGACTTAGATTTGTTCCAAGATCCAAGAACTGGAGAGCCAGCATTAGATTTACCTAAAGTTTTTGGTATTCATCTTCTCTTATCTGGACTTCTTTGTTTTGGATTTGGAGCTTTCCATGTTACAGGATTATTTGGACCAGGTATTTGGGTTTCTGATGCTTTTGGATTAACAGGTCGTGTTCAGCCTGTTGCACCATCATGGGGTCCTGAAGGATTTAATCCATTTAATCCAGGTGGAATTGCTGCTCACCATATTGCAGCAGGAACATTAGGTGTTATAGCAGGTATTTTTCATTTAACTGTTAGACCTCCACAAAGATTATATAGAGCATTAAGAATGGGGAATATTGAAACTGTTTTATCAAGTAGTATTTCCGCTGTATTTTTCGCAGCATTTATAACATCTGGAACTATGTGGTATGGATCAGCAACAACACCTATTGAATTATTTGGACCTACGAGATACCAATGGGATAGTGGATATTTCCAACAAGAAATTGAAAGACGAGTAGAGACAGCTATATCTCAAGGAGTATCACAATCAGAAGCATGGTCTCAAATTCCTGACAAACTTGCTTTTTATGATTACATTGGAAATAATCCTGCTAAAGGTGGTTTATTCCGATCTGGTCCTATGAATAAGGGAGATGGTGTTGCAGAAGCTTGGTTAGGACATCCTGTGTTTAGAGACCGCGAGGGAAGAGAATTAACTGTTAGACGTATGCCTGCCTTTTTTGAAACTTTTCCTGTTATTTTAGTAGATAAAGATGGGATTATTCGTGCAGATATACCTTTCCGTCGTGCCGAATCAAAATATAGTATAGAACAAGTTGGTGTTAATGTTAGTATATATGGTGGAAAACTAAATGGTCAAACTTTCAAAGATGCACCTACTGTTAAAAAATTTGCAAGAAAAGCACAATTAGGAGAAGTTTTTGAATTTGATAGAAAAACTTTAGAATCAGATGGAGTATTTAGAAGTAGTCCACGTGGTTGGTATACTTTTGGACACGCTAATTTTGCTTTATTATTCTTCTTCGGTCACCTTTGGCATGGGGCTCGTACTATTTTCCGTGATGTATTTACTGGTATTGGACCAGAAGTTACAGAACAAGTAGAATTTGGAGCATTTAGAAAAATTGGAGATAGAACAACTCCTCGTAAAGGTAGTGTATAATTTTTTTTTAAGTATCAATTTAGATACTTAAAAAAAAATTATACATTTCTATTAAAATTTTTACAATCTATTTGATTACATTTAAACAAAGAATTAACAAAAAATATATGGAAGCTTTAGTATATACTTTTTTACTAATTGGAACATTAATGGTCTTATTTTTCGCTGCTTTCTTCCGTGAATCTCCTAAAATTATTAGATCTTAGATTTTCAATTTAATCATCATCTTCTTCAAATGGATCTATCAAATTTTCTGATCCTGGTCCAAAAGAACTATAAATTGTTAATAAAGTTATTCCAATTGTTAGAGACGCAATACCAAAAGCTAATAATGTAGTATCTATATTCATATTCTCTTTTTTTTTTATTTAAATTAATTTTATTTTTAATTAATATATATATATATATGGCCTTAAAGACTCGTTTAGGTGAAATTCTTAAACCTTTAAATGTTGAGTATGGAAAAGTTGCTCCAAATTGGGGAACTACTCCTATTATGGGACTTTTTATGGGTTTCTTTTTAGTATTTTTACTAATTATTCTTCAAATTTATAATTCTTCTTTAATTTTAGAAAACGTCGATGTTACGTGGAGTGAAATTTAAAAAAAGAAAAGGAGATAGTTAAACGTTAACGTTTAACTATCTCCTTTTCTTTTTTTAAATTTCACTTTCAGAGTTTCCTAGACCTAGTAATTCAGATTCTGAAAAATTGTTAGTATTTGTTCCGCTATAATTTACTGATTCAAATCTAACAACAACAGGATAACGAATAATATTCGATTTTTCTACACTAACTACAACGCCAATTTTATTAAACCAATAAGATTCTTTTCTAAGAATACGTACTTTTGACCCTTTTTTTATCATAATAATTTTTTCTTTTAATTTATTTCCTATTTTAAGCTTTCTTTTTCTATGTTTAAAATTTTGCTTTTATAGAAATATTAATTAATATTATTATTAATTAATTAATTAAAATAATAAACAATTAAACTTAACATTAATTTTATGTTAAATAAAAGTAAAATGGTACATATATACCTATTAGTTTCTTAATTTAACTATTTTTAAAAAAAGGTAAAATATTATGTTATTAATATTAATTTTAACTATTCTCTTTATTATATTTTTTAGTAATAGAATTTCATCCTTTGTAGAAGAAAATTGGAATATCTTTTTGGAAAAAATTTATGAACCTATTCAACAATCTTCAGATCCTTTTTCTGAATTTACAGGTTTAGATCAAAATGTTTTTCAACTTACAACAAATATTAAAACAAAGTTCGAAGATGTCGCGGGAAATGAAGAAGCAAAAGAAGAATTAAAAGAAGTTGTAAAATTCTTGAAATATCCGGAAAGTTTTTCAAAATTAGGTGCTGGAGTTCCAAGAGGGGTATTATTAGGCGGTCCTCCAGGAACAGGTAAAACATTACTAGCTAAAGCAATTGCAGGAGAAGCTGGAACACCTTTTTTAAAAGTCTCAGGTTCACAATTTGTTGAATTACTTGTTGGTGTAGGCGCAGCTAGAGTACGTGAATTATTTGAAAAAGCAAGATCTCTAAAACCATCAATTATTTTTATTGATGAAATAGATTCAATTGCACGTACAAGATCTGGAAATAATAGTATGGGTGGCGGAAATGATGAACGCGAACAAACATTGAATCAAATTTTAACAGAAATGGATGGATTTGAAAGTGATACTGGAGTTGTTGTTATTGCGGCAACAAATAGAATAGATATTCTAGATCCTGCTATTAAACGTGCCGGTCGTTTTGATAGACAAATTACAATTAATAATCCAAATTTAAAGGAACGACAGGCTATTTTAAAAGTACATGCCAAAGGTAAAAAATTTGATAACTTAGTTTCAATTCCTCAAATCGCACAACGTACAATTGGATTCTCTGGAGCTGATTTAGCAAATCTTTTGAATGAAGCAGCTATTTTGTCAGTTCGTCGCAAAAAATCTTTTATTACAATGGAAGAAATTAATATTAGTATTGATAGAATAGTAATAGGATTAGAAGGAAAGCAAGTAAATAGAGTTAAAAACCGTCAACTTACAGGTTTTCATGAAATGGGTCATGCCTTTTTAGGAAGTTTAATAAATGAAACTGAAGGAATTGAAAAACTAACATTAATACCTCGTGGAAATACGCAAGGAACAACTTGGACAATTCCATCAGCAAGTCAATATAATTCTAGAAATTTATTTATAACTCAGGTTCTTATTGCTATGGGTGGTCGTGCTGCCGAGGAAATTATAAATGGAATTGCTGAATGTACAGTTGGTGCACAACAAGATTTAGCACAATTAACTCGAAATGTCCGTGTAATGGTTTTACGTTATGCTATGTTACGTTTACAACAATTAAAGCAACAAGCACAAAGAAAAAATTTATTTTTCTTAGGTAGTGACATAAAACAAGAACTTAATAATTTGATTGATAATTTTACAACAAATTTTATAGATATAACTTATAACGAAGTTTTAGCGTTTTTAGAAGTTATAAGACCTGGTGGAGAAAGATTGGTAGATGAATTATTAATTTATGAAGAATTAACAGGTAAAGATTTACGAATGATTGCTCGTGAATATTTATCTAATCTAACTTCCTTAGAAATTTTATATAGTAGCAGACAATCTTCTTTATTTGATTTAGTGACACCTGAATTAAAAAATTCTATTGATTTAGTAGAACAAGAAACTACAAATATTGTTTCAGAAAAAGAAAAATCTCTTATGTTAGTTTAAAAAATATATTTCTCTTTGGATTAAGAATAACAAAAATCCAAAGAGAAAAATACTTTTAAAAACTTGGAAATGTAAGTGGATCTGGATAAATAAAATTAATGAACATTATAAATCCGGCTGTTAAAGATAACCATGCTGTTAATATTACAGGTGCTGTTGATAAGTATTTTAAAAAGTCGTTCATATTTCAAAGTTAATTTTTATTATTTTATTTAAAATATTCTTATGTTTTTTAGAGAAGATTTAGCGTGGAGAAACTGTTATATCATCATCTGAAGCAAGTAAATCCCCATTTGTAAATTCTTTCCAAGCATCTACAGGCCATAAAAACCCAGAATTAGCAATAGAAATAGCTACTGGAACATTAATAATTATTTCATTTTCAAATGAATTATCTGTACCACTTGCATATTTTATATATTTTCTACCAACCCAACCAATCCAACCAGTAATATATAAGAATAAAATTCCTGGGATAACAAATTCATTTGCATGATCCCATTGTCCACTAGCAATTATTCTTGGTAATCCTTCTTTTCCACATAATAAATTAGAATTACCATAACGTTCAAATCTAGATTTCGTTGATTGTATTTCTTTTGTTAGAAATTCTGATTCTTTGCTATCTGGAGTATAAAATTTTAATCTATTTTCTAGTTTCTTAATAGAAGTATTAAGTCTTTTTTGGAAAGAAGTAGATTCCTTGCATGGCATTAAATTATTAAATGAAGCATTCGCTTCAGCTAGATTCCCTAGGAATAAAAAGGATATTAATACAATTGATGCGAAAATGTTTTTTAATATTTTCATTTTATTTTTAACAAATATATTTAAAAAATAAACAATCTAGTAGAAAAGTAATATTATTTATTATTATAATAAAAATATCAAATTGTTAATAACAAGAAATTTCTCTGCAAATTTTAAAAACCGGGATTGACGGGGCTCGAACCCGCAACTTCCGCCGTGACAGGGCGGTGCTCTAACCAATTGAACTACAACCCCAAAAAATAACTTTTGAAAATGTTTACTTATGTATTTTTTAACGTTGACTTTTAAAAACAGGAGAGAGAGGGATTCGAACCCTCGGTATAAAATATTATACAATAGATTAGCAATCTAACGCGATCGACCACTCTGCCATCTCTCCTATTAATAATTGTTAGATTGTTTTATATTTTTCGGGATTTAAATAAAAGAAATTTTTAATATTTGTTAAATTCTTGTATTAGAAATTGGCTCCGGCTGGAATTGAACCTGCGACCTAAGGCTTATGAGTCCCTCACTCTAACCAACTGAGCTACAGAGCCGTAACCTATAAGAAATAAATAAAAATATAAAAAAATTCATACCGAAAGTAAAGTTTAAAAATTCTTTTTATATTTTTTAAAAAATATAAAAAGAATTTTTAAACAAAAAAATATTTTTAAAAAAGACCTAAAGTAATAGCTTTATCAATAGGCATAGCTGCTCCAAAACCTAACCAAATAGCAACTACTGTACCTATTAAAAACACTATCATAGCTATTGGACGTCTAAAAGGATTCTGAAATTTATTAACATTTTCAATAAATGGAACTGTTAATAATCCAGCAGGAACCGCAGCCATAGATAAAACACCAAGTAATTTATTTGGTAGAACTCTTAATAAATTAAACGTTGGATAAAAATACCATTCTGGTAAAATTTCAAGAGGTGTTGCGAAAGGATTAGCTTTCTCTCCGAAACTTGAAGGTTCTAAAATTGACAATCCAATAATACAAGCAAAAGTTCCAAAAATAACTACAGGGAAAATATATAAAAGATCATTTGGCCAAGCTGGTTCTCCGTAATAATTGTGTCCCATTCCTTTGGCTAATTTTGCTCTTAATTTTGGATCAGATAAATCGGGTTTTTTAATAACTGACATAATTAATATTTTTGATTTTATTTATAAATATATAAATTTACTTATAATGGACCAGAAATACCTTGTTTTCTTATCATTAAAAAGTGAGCTAACATTAGTACTGCTGTAATCAAAGGTAAAACGAAAGTATGTAAACTATAAAAACGTGTTAATGTACTTTGTCCGACACTTGTTCCCCCTCTTAATAATTCAACTAAAGAATTTCCTATTACAGGAATTGCTTCTGGAACACCCGTAACAATTTTACAAGCCCAATATCCTACTTGATCCCAAGGTAAAGAATAACCAGTTACTCCAAAGGATACTGTAACTGCTGCTAAAATCACACCTGTTAACCAAGTTAATTCACGTGGTTTTTTAAATCCACCTGTTAAATAAACTCTGAATATATGTAAAATCATTGTTAAAACCATCATACTTGCAGACCATCTATGAATTGATCTAATTAACCACCCAAAATTTACTTGTGTCATTAAATATTCAATAGAAGCAAAGGCATCTGCAACTGAAGGTCTATAGTAAAATGTCATAGCAAATCCTGTTGCTACTTGAACTAAAAAACAAACAAAAGTTATTCCACCAAGACAATAAAAAATATTAACATGTGGAGGAACATATTTGCTCGATATATCATCTGCTATTGCTTGAATTTCAAGTCTCTCTTGAAACCAATTATATACTTTTCCCATGAAATAGATCTATTTTTTTTTTACACACACTTAAGCACAAAATGTATTTTATTTATTATTTGGATTACGTGAACTATCACTAGATAGTAAACCAAAGATAGCAATAGTAATAAAGAAAAAAGCAGTAGCGTAAACAAAGAGTTTTAATGCTAACATAATATTAAATCCTTTTATTTAAAAATTTTAGAATTCTAAGTATGATTTTCTATTTATTTTTATATTTTTCAGTTAGATATTTTCGACTAATCTTCTTATAATTTCTCGTTGTCGAATTAAAATCCAACAAAACGAAAAGGTAATAAAGATTAAAAGCATCTGGCTAAATAGTAAAATGGGATCCAATCTCCATCCATGAATTACTAAAATTGAACTATAAACTATGCCAAGTGTAGTTATAAATATGTCCCAATCAGTAGCCAAATTAGGATTTATAAATCTTAAAGCATAAAAAGTTATCATAACAACAGCGAAAATACTTCCTAATATGAGGGCGGGTTCTACAATTATATTGATCATATTAAACCTCTTCTCTTACAAGAGGATCAAGTCTACTAACTACAATTAAAGCTATTGTTATAGGAATAATAACAATTAAAGTTCCCCAAAATAAACTTCCTAAAAAATTTCCTAATGATGCTGTCATATATATTTGTCTAATTTATATAATTTTATAAATATTCTGCTCTTTCTTGAGTTAAAATTTACTGAAAAGATTGTATTTTTGATGCAAATTCATTCTCTGAAGTTAAGAATAACATACAATGGCATTCTTTTCTTTCTCGCATAGGAACACAGGGACAATTCCAATAGGCAAGACTAATTTCGTCTTCTTTATTGTCATAATAACGACATGGACATAAAGGAGCACCAAAAAATTGTTTATTTTTTGCTAATCCATGAATTACAGACTCTGTTACTTCTAAATCACTACAAAAGAACGTATCTGTTGATTTTGCATAACTTTCGGCAAATTGTTTCATGGAGTCAATAATCTTTAAATTAATTGTCATAGTAAAATGATAAGTTATTTCTAAATATTAGATTTTTTTTGTGAAATTTTTTCCTTTTTCTTTTCTAAGAAAATACTCATTTAATAAAATCAATTATTATTTGAAAAAAATCATTATACTATTACTATCCATTTAAAAACCTTGAAACTAGATAATAAACGAGAGTTTTTTCATGAGAATTATTCTTTCAATTGGATAATATTATAATAAGTAATTAAATAATAAACGAGGTAATAAATGATTGCTCCCTATTTCCCATCAATATTAGTACCTATTATTGGAATATTTTTACCTGGAATTACTATGGCTGCTTTATTTATTTATATTGAAAAAGAAAGTGTTGAGTAATTTACTCAACACTTTCTTTTTTCTTATTTTCAATGATACTATTAAGAAAATATATTTTTTATTAAGTTGTTTATAAAGAAGAACCTAAACCAGAATAAGAACCGTAAAAAAATAAACCTAAAATTGTTAAAACACCAAGTCCACCTACGACTGCAATAATCCAAAGAGGTACACGTCTATTAGTATCTGCCATAAAAACAATAAATTTTTATATTTAATTAAAGAAATAACTTGAGAATAAAACAGCTAAAACAAATATTAATAATAATCCCCAATAAAGAGATGTTCTATTTAATTCTACAGCCTGAATATTTGGATTTGGTCCTGTCATTTTTATTACTCCTCTATCTTTGAATAAATTGCATTGATGTAATAGAACCTAAGAAGAAAATTGTAGGAACAGCTAAAGCATGTATTGCTAACCATCTAAATGTAAAAATAGGATAAGCAACTGAACGATTGTAATTTTTATTCATAAATTTGTAATATTTTTTTTTATCTATATATATATAATTCTTAAAAAGCTTATAAAGGAAGAAATAGAATATATATTTTATACTACTTGTAAAATAAAAAACTTTTCTTATTTTAAATCTTCTAATTCTTGATTAGCATTAAAACGTTCATTAGCTAATGGTACTTGTTGACGATCTTGAGTAAAGTATTCATCAGGTCGTGGTGTTCCAAACACATCATAAGCTAAACCTGTACTAACAAATAACCAACCAGAAAGAAAAAGAGTAGGAATAGTAATACTATGTATAATCCAATAACGAATACTTGTTAAAATATCTGTAAAAGGGCGTTCTCCTGTAGATCCACCAGACATATTTTTTACTACTAAAAAATTAGTAAAAATTCTTCTTTTGTCACTCCTTTTTCGAGAAAAGATTCTTGTTTCTAACTTTTATAGAACAATATTTTTTTATTATTATAAGAAAAACGAAGAGAAACGAGCGGGCAGACAGAATCGAACTGTCATAATTAGCTTGGAAGGCTAAAGTTTTACCACTAAACTATGCCCGCTTTATATGACAAATATTATCTCTTAGAATTTCTATCTTTGTCTAGAGAGAAAAATATTTCTATATAAAATTCCTTAATTTTTATACTTTTAATTCCGAGAATTTAAGAATCTAAAAACTATAAGATTAAGTTTTCTAAAGGGACACCTAAAAAACTAGATAATTCAATTGCTTTTTTTTCAATTTCTTTAGGACTTAAAATGAATTGAGCAGGAAATAAAGGTATTTCACGTTTGTCCTTTAAAACTAATAAAATATTAGAACGAGGATTTAAACCTTGTTTAATTAAAAATTTTAAATTCTTAATATTCTTAGTCTCATAAGATAGAAATATTTTTCTATTTCTTCCTGGAAATCCTAGTCTAACAATTCTGACAGTATTATCGATTTTTGAAAATTCATTATATCCACTTCCAATATTCCAGAGGATGGTTAGAAAAATATATAAAGCAATGCCTAATGCTGCTGTTCCATAAAAGAGCATAGCTATTCCTTGAGGAACAAATTTAATAGAACTTGTATCTGTAATAAAAATCAAATTTTTTCCTAAATAACTTGAAAATCCAGCCAGAAAGAATCCTAACCCCCCAAAAAAAAGAATAGTTAATATAAAAATACTTTTGAGATTTCTAGCACCTACAATATTCTCTTTAATCGTTAAATTCGTAAATGTATTCATAGTTTTTTTAATTTATAAAAACAATTAAATTAATTTAATTGTTTTTAGACCTAGATATAAAGCTGTTACTAATCCAAAAGTTAATCCACTTAAAATTAAATAATTTAAAATTAAATTCATCTTGATATATTAAAATATTTCTATTTATTTTCTTTTCTAAAAAATATTATAACATAATAAAATATAAAACAATTAAATATGAATTATAATATAAGATTAAAATTAATTAAATAAAAAATAGTATGATAATTAATAAAGCTGAAAAATCTAATTTTTTAAGTACAGAAGCAATTTCAGCAGTAGAAAATAAAGGACAAAAAAAAGATTCTATTGTGAAAGCTTATGATGTTATTTCTTCTTTTCAGGGCGACCCTTTTGTTGGTCATCTTTCAACACCAATTACTACTTCAACTTTAACAAAGACATATTTAAGTTTACTACCAGCGTATAAAGCTGATTTATCACCTCTATTACGTGGAATTAATATAGGTTTTGCACATGGATATTTTTTACTAGGACCTTTTGTAAAATTAGGACCATTAAGAGATAGTCAAGTAGCTAATTTTGTCGGATTCGTTTCAACTATTAGTCTAATTATAATTTTAACTACTGGTTTACTTATTTATGGTTTTGTCTCTTTTTCTGAAACAAAGAAAAAACAAACAACTTCTAAAAAAACACTTGTAGATTTCTTAAATCCCAAAGGATGGAATCAATTTGCCTCTGGCTTTATAGTTGGTGGATTTGGTGGTGCAAGTATTGGTTATGTTTTATTAAAATTAATTACCTTTGATTTCACGACTTTTTAAAAGGGTTTCTTTCTATTTAATAAGAATATTGATTCTTACTTTAGTTTTTGTTACTATATATAACTGTACAATTTAAATAGTTTTAGATAATATCTCATGGCAAAATACAAAGTTCGACTTTTAAACAAAGCTCAAAATCTAGATGTTACAATTGATTGTTCAGATGACAAATTTATTTTAGAAGCTGCAGAAGATAACAATATTGAATTACCTTATTCATGTCGTGCAGGTTCTTGTTCTACTTGTTTAGGAAAAGTAACTGCTGGGACAATCGATCAACCTGATCAAACGTTTTTAGATGAAGAGCAAATTGGAAATGGTTTCGTTTTAACGTGTGTAGCATATCCTACTTCAAATGTAACTATTTTAACTAATGAAGAGGAAAATTTATATTAGTAATGAAATAGTGTAAATTTTTTTAATTTACACTATCTTCCTTTCTATTAGTTCTCTTGTAAAACTTTTAAAGAACAAGATACTCCTGACGGTAATTCCACATTTAATAATACATCTAATATAGATGGTGATTCCGTTGTAATATCTAGAAAACGTTTATAAATACGCAATTCAAAATGCTCGCGTGAATCTTTATCAACATGAGGTGATCTAAGAACACAGAATTTTTTAATTTTTATTGGTAATGAAACGATTCCACTTATCTTACAATCAAATTTATTTAAGCTTAATATTAATGATTGACATGCTTGATTAAGAACTAACTTATCAAAGGATTTAAAAAATAGACGAAATTTCATATTTTATTCAATAATATTTGTAACTAATCCAGATCCAACTGTTCTACCGCCTTCACGAATTGCAAGTCTCATTCCATTTTCTATTGCAATAGGGGCTATTAGTTCAATTCTCATACTTACTTTATCACCAGGCATAACCATTTCTATTTCTTGTCCTTCTGATGAAAATTCAGAGATTTGTCCAGTAACATCTGTTGTTCTAACATAGAATTGTGGTCTATATCCTTTGAAAATTGCTGTATGTCTACCACCTTCTTCTTTTGTTAAAACATAAACTTCTGCATCAAATTTCGTGTGAGGGTTAATAGAACCAGGTTTTGATAATACCATTCCTCTTAAAACTTCTGATTTTTGAACCCCTCGTAAAAGGATTCCAATATTGTCTCCAGCTAAACCTTTATCTAGAGTTTTTTGGAACATTTCTAATCCAGTAACCGTAGTAGTTTTCGTGTTAGCTAAACCAACTAATTCTACAGTATCACCTAATAAAACAGTTCCTCTTTCAATTCTACCTGTAGAAACAGTACCTCTTCCTGTAATAGAGAAAACATCTTCTATTGCCATTAAAAATGGTTTATCTACTTCACGTTCAGGAGTTGGAATATAATTATCTACAGCTTGCATTAACTCAAAGATTTTATCTACCCACTGATTTTCTCCTTTTTTGATTTTTGGATTTGCTGAAACTGCATCAAATGCTAATAAAGCGGATCCGGCTATAAATGGTATTTCATCACCTGGGTAATCATAACTTTGTAAAAGTTCACGTAATTCTAGTTCAACAAGTTCAATAAGTTCGGGATCATCGACTTGATCTGCTTTGTTTAAGAAAACAACTAATTTTTTTACTCCAACTTGTCTAGCTAATAAAATATGTTCACGTGTTTGGGGCATAGCTCCATCAGCAGCTGAAACAACTAAAATGGCACCATCCATCTGAGCAGCACCTGTAATCATATTTTTTACGTAATCTGCATGTCCAGGACAATCTACATGAGCATAATGACGTACTTCTGTTTCATATTCTACATGGGCTGTATTAATTGTAATTCCACGAGCTCTTTCTTCAGGAGCTGCATCAATATCTTCATATTTTTTTAAAACCGCACCACCCAAAGTGGATAAAGTAGCTGTAATAGCTGCCGTTAAGGTAGTTTTTCCATGATCTACATGCCCAATTGTTCCAATATTTATATGTGGTTTATTACGTTCAAATTTATCTCTTGCCATTTCTTTCTCGAAATCCTTTCACTTTTCAATACAATATTGAAAATGAAAAGACTATATTTCCTAACTTTCTTTACTTTTGGCGAAAAGAGTTTATTACTTTTTTTACTTAAATTGAGCAAATGCTTTATTAGCTTCGGCCATTTTATGTACTTCTTCTTTCTTTTTAATCGTATTACCTAATCCTTTCGCAGCTTCTAATAACTCATTAGCTAATTTTAAAGACATACCTTTTCCTGCTCGTTTTCGCGAAAATTCCACAACCCAACGAATAGCGATATTTGTTGAACGAAATTTATTTAATAAAATAGGTACTTGATATGTTGCACCTCCCACACGTTTAGCTTTTAGTTGAACTCTAGGACTTATATTTCTAATAGCTTTTTCTAATATAAGTAAGGGATTTTGATTAGTTCTAAATTCTATTAGTTCAAAGGCTTTATAAACAATTCTTCTAGCTAAACGCTTCTTTCCTTGCTTTAAAATCCTATTTACAAGTAGACTAACTAAAAGATTTTCATATTTAAAATCTTTTTCGGGAAATCTTTTTTTTGTAGAAATTCGACGTGACATAATTTTTTAATAATTTTTTATTTCTTTTCTTTTTTTACTACACCAATTACTGGTCGTTTAGCACCATACTTAGATCTTCCTTGGAATCTATCTTTAACACCTGTAGAGTCTAATGCACCTCTAATAATTTTGTATCTTACGCCTGGAAGATCTTTTACACGACCTCCACGAATTAAGACAATAGAATGTTCCTGAAGACTATGACCCTCTCCCGGAATATATGCTGTAATTTCAAATCCACTTGTTAATTTTACACGTGCTACTTTTCTAATAGCGGAATTTGGTTTTTTTGGTGTTGTAGTATAAACTCGAGTACAAATCCCTCGACGTTGTGGACATCTCTTAAGTGCAGGACTCTTGGTATCATTAATTAATCTTTTTCTACCTAATCTTACTAGTTGTTGAAGTGTTGGCATATTTTTATTTTTTAAGTTTCTTTTCTTTTGTTGTTTTTTTTAGATTCTATAAAATTATATTTACGCTCAAATTTTTCAACTCTTCCCTCTGTATCTATAATTTTTTGTGAACCTGTATAAAAGGGATGATTTCCAGACCAAATATCTACGTATAATTCTTTTTTTGTAGTTCCAAGTTCTAGAACTAATTTTCCATCACAAAATACTTTAGTTTTATACCATTCAGGATGAATTCCCTTTTTTGCCATAATTTTTTTTATACTAACGTTTTGAATATTGTGAAGCTTTTCTAGCTTTCTTTAATCCATATTTTCTTCTTTCTTTAATTCTAGAATCTCTACGTAATAAAAGATGTTGATTTAAAATAGGACGGTATTCGTGATTTATCGTACAAATAGCTTTTGCTATTGCTAGTTTAATTGCATCCAATTGTGAACTAACTCCACCACCTTTGACAATTATTGTTAAATCATATTTATTATTTAAGTTAACCAATAATAACGGAGTTTTTATTAATTCAACTTCTTCACCAATTCCTTGAAAATATAAGTTATAATGTTTTTTATTTATCTCGATATTTCCCGAACCTTGATTAAAAAAAACTTTTGCAACAGATGTCTTTCGTTTTCCTAAACCTTGATATTTTATTTCTGTTGAATTTAAATTCATCTATTCTTTTCTGTGTTATTTTATAAATTTTTAGAATTCTACTTTTAGCCAATTATTATCTTTGGCTTCGTCTAATGAAATTATTTTTTGATTTCCATTTTTTTCTTTTGAATAATATATTTTGTCATCTGAATAAATGAAAAGATTTTTATAGTATCTTCTACCTAAAACACCCTTTGGTAACATTCCCCATATAGCTTCTTCTAAGATTCGACTAGGAATTCTGTTTTTTAATTCTTTAAAAGTTTCACTTTTTAAACTTCCTGGTCTTTGCGAATTTCTATAATATAGTTTTTGACTTTCTTTTTTTCCAGTTACTAAGATCTTGTTTGAGTTTAAAATAACAACATAATTTCCTAGATTTATTCCAGGAGTAAAAGAAAGATTTTCTTTACCTCTTAATAATTTGCTCACGATTGTTGCTAAACGACCTAACCTTTTTCCTTTGGCATCTATAACAAACCATCTTGGAATATAAGTTTTATTTGTAGGAAAAGTTGTCTTCATATTTTTAATTTTATTTTTTAAAATATCAATTGTATTCCGATGATAAAAAAAGAAAATTTTTATTAATTAGTAATGGATAAAATAAATTTAGTAAAATTTTAATACCTTCTTGAATTCCACGCTTAGGAGTTAAACTACCATTAGTTAAAACTTCTATAGTTAATGATTCTTTAATGTTTCCTTTAGTATCATGAATTAATTTAATTTTATAATTTACTTTTCTAATCGGCATAAAAATTGCATCAATAACTAAAGTTGAAGGTCTCTTAAAAGAAATATTTTCGATATTTCTTAACTTTTTGTTTTCCTCCAAAATTCTATATCCTTTTCCATGTTCAATATCTATTTCTAAAAAAAATTCTGAATCATTTGTTATTGTGCATATATATTGATTAGGATTTATTATTTTTAATGAATTTTTGGGTAATTTCAACATACCTGCCGTTACAATTTTAGGTCCCTTAGTATTTAAAAATCCTTTTAGTTTTAAATTTTCTTCTTGATATATTTTGTCCTTAAATGAAAATGAACTTTTAAAAATAATTTCTTTCAAATTCAGGAGAATTTCTAAAGTATCTTCCCTTAAAAAATCTAAAACGGAAAATTCATGTTTCAAATTATTTATTCGAACACCAGTTATGGCAAAACCCGTTAAATCTGATAGTAAAGTTCGTCTTAAAGCATTCCCCAAAGTAATCCCTTGTCCTATTTCTAGAGGTTCGATTAAAAAAACGCCATAATGATTTTGATCTCTATCAATATAACTTTCAAGGCAACTTAATTTAGTCATATTTTTTTATTTAAATAGAAAATTTACTACAATTTTTACCTAAATTATATTTAAACTTAAAATTTTAATAATTTTTATAGATTTTCTATATTTTATAAACGTCTCTTTTTTGGAGGTCTACACCCGTTATGAGGAATTGAAGTTTTATCTTCAATAGATAGAATAGATAATCCAGCAGATTTTAAAGCTCTTATCGAAGATTCACGTCCATTTCCACGACCCTTTAAAATGACTTCTACTTTTTGCATTCCAAGTTCTATCGCTTTACTTGCAACGTTTTTTGCCGCTATTTGGGCAGCAAAAGGAGTATTTTTACGAGTTCCTTTAAATCCAGATGTTCCTGATGAAGACCAACAAATTGTATTTCCTAGAATATCACAAATTGTTATTATTGTATTATTAAAAGTAGTTTTAATATTTGCGACTCCTACATTTACCAATTTTCTTTGTTTTCTTTTCTGTTTAGCCATATTAATTATTTTTTACTAATAAACATACTTTGTCTACGTGATGTTCGATTATTTGTTCTTGTTCGTTGACCACGAACCGGTAAACCTTTTAAATGTCTACGTCCACGAAATGAATTAATATCAATAAGTCTTTTAATATTTAGACTTACTAATCTTTTCAAATCTCCTTCTAATTTAAATTCTTCTTTTTCTAAGGTATCACGTAATGCAGAGATGTTAAGATCACTTAAATCTGAAACTTTTAAATCTGGATTAATCTTTAAATCTTTTAATATTCGTTTAGATGTTGAAATTCCAATTCCATATATACAAGTTAATGCTATATATATTTTTTTTTTATTTGATAAATTATTCCCTAATATTCTAACCATATCTTTTTATTTTTTATAAGTTAAAAACTCAAAATCATTTCTTTATATTAAGATGCAATCCAAGAAAAGTAAAACTTCTCTTTTAATTTTTTGACTTATCCCTGTCTTTGCTTATGTTTTGGATTTGAACAAATTACCATAATTCTACCATGACGTTTTATAACTCTACAATTTTCACACATTTTTTTTACTGATGGTTTAACTTTCATAATTTTCTCTTAATTTTCTTCTTCTATTACGTTTCTATATAGAGATCTTATTGTTTTTTGAATTTCATAGGCTACACCAACAAGAATAATTAAAGATGATATATTAATTTGATTTAATAAATAACCTCTTGTTAATTCTCTTAAAAATTCATATAAAAAGAGAATAGAACATAAGAAGATTCCACCTATTATAGATGTCGATTTTACAACATTTTCTAAATATGAAATTGTTTCTTTCCCTGGTGTTATATTTACGATAGAAACGGAGGCTTTTCTTAATTGTTCGGAAATTTTTTCTGGATCCCAAAAAACAATAGTATAAAAATAGTTGAATCCTATTATCAAAAGATAATATAAGAAACTACTTATTGTTCTATTATCTCCAAAAAAATTATTCGTTAAATAAGAGATAAATGGAAGAATATTTGAAGCTATAATAATGGGAAAAATTCCAGCTTGATTTAAACGTATCGATAATCCCTTATCTTGTAATTGAAAATCTCTTTGGTTTTTATTAGTTGTACTTTCTAAATTTCCTAAAAATGCTAATTGTCTGGCAGATACTACATCAATATTAATTCTAGCTGTTTGAGAAATACAGATTAATATCATTAAGAAAAACAAAAGGAAAACTTCAATAGCAATATTTGGATTGAAAGTTGAAAATAAATTTTTTCCAGTTAATGTAATAATAATATTTGTTAATATTAAAATAGAAGTTCCATTTCCTATTCCTTTATTATCTATAATACTACTTAACCAAATAACAATC
>Ga0116230_10001981_pt1 | contig 19747 bp, 19 predicted proteins | sample S1TSphfallax_3_FD_88678 | JGI IMG/M metagenome (GOLD analysis project Ga0116230, IMG submission 88678) | Host-associated microbial communities from peat moss isolated from Minnesota, USA - S1T2_Fd - Sphagnum fallax MG | ecosystem: Host-associated > Plants > Peat moss > Unclassified | place... | reverse complement strand
TCGATGCTCGAACTCGAAATCACCGAGTCGGTGGTCATGAAGGACGAAGAGTGGGCTGAGCGGGCGCTGCGCCGATTGAAAGAGCTCGGTGTACTGCTGGCCATCGATGACTTCGGCACGGGCCATTCCAGTTTCGGCAGGCTGCGGCACTTCGCGGTCGACAGGCTGAAAATTGATCGTTCATTCATGACGAGCTTGACCGATTGCAGCAACGATCGCGCCATTGCGGCCGGCATCATCGGCATGTCGCGCTCCCTGCAGATCAGCGTCACGGCGGAGGGCGTCGAGAGCTTTGCGCAGCTGATGTTTCTGCAGGAAAATCAATGTCAGGAAGCCCAGGGATTTCTCTTCAGCAGGGCATTGACGCCCGCCGATGCGCACGAGCTCCTTCGCCGCGCTGCCGACCTCGCGTCCAGCAGCCGCACGCATCGCCTGAAGTCGCTGATCGGCTAGCGCCTTTCTGGAGGCGGCCAACCCTGGTACAGGCAGGCGGCTACGAGCTCGCGGCGGGTTTCCAGTGGTTGAGAAAGTCGGTCACGGCCGCCGACCGCATGCTGCGCATGGCTTCGAACTCGCCGGCTTTCTGACTGAAGATCAGCTTGCCGTCGGAATCGAGAACCGCGAGAGCGGGGACGCCCTTGTCCAATGGAATCTCGTAGCGCTTCGCGATATCGAGATTCTGATCCAGCCTACCGATGTTGACATGCACGAGAATGAAACCGGCCTCCAAAATCGGATCGTTCGAGGCATCATGAAAATACGCATCGAGGGCATGACAATCCGGGCACCAGTTCCCGCCGAAGTCCAAGATGATGCGCCGATGCGTCGATGCGGCGCTTGCCATGGCCTGCGCCAGGTCGACTTTCGCCTGTTCGGGCGCAGGGTAGATGTTGCGAACGGCGGCTCCGGTTGGCACGCCTAAGGCAAACCAAGCGACCAGCACCGTGCTCCAAAATTTTGTTGTATCCATGAATCTCTGCGTGTTCATGCCCGCAACTATTACTCAAAAATAGCCGCGTTTCCAGTCGCGCTTGTCGGCTGCAGCCTACGCGCGGCGACGCCGTCGAGGAGGTGTCGTCATGGCGCCCGAGGGATAAAATTCTCGGTCCGGCGGGCGCCGCGAACACGGACCATGTATGATTCCCAACCGCCCGAATTTTGAAACCTCAAGGAGCCTCCATGCCAACCGCACCGATTTCTCTACCGCCGCTGCCGTGGGCTGACAATGCGTTGGATCCGGTCATTTCCGCCAACACGATCAGCTTCCACTACGGCAAGCATCACAAGACCTATGTCGATAATCTGAACAAACTGATCGCGGACACGGAATATGCGGACCTGCCGCTCGAGAAGATCGTCGCCGCCACCGCGGGCAAAGCGGACAAGGCCGGAATCTTCAACAACGCCGCCCAAATTTGGAACCACACCTTTTACTGGAACAGCCTGCGGGCGAGCGGCGGTGGTGAACCGCCCGCCGCGTTGAAACACAAGATCGACGCCGCTTTCGGCAGTGTCGACGCGCTCAAGAAGGAATTCGCCGCGACCGCCGTGTCGCAATTCGGCAGCGGGTGGGGTTGGCTGGTCGCCGACGGCGACAAGCTGAAGATCGTCAAGACGGGCAACGCCGAGACGCCGCTGACCCAAGGGCTGAAACCGCTGCTCACCATCGACGTCTGGGAACACGCCTATTATCTTGATTACCAGAATAAGCGCGCCGACCATGTGAATGCCGTGCTCGATAAACTCATCAACTGGGAGTTCGCGGCTCACAACCTCGGTTGACTCGCTTGCGACGATGACGCGCTGCTAAACGCGATGACGCGCGGTGAGCGGCGGCGCGCGGCTCGTGCGGTTACCGCACGAGCCTTTATCAGCTCGGTCAAACACCATCCCGCCAATTTCCCGCGTGCCGCCACTGTCCGGCGTGTCGGATTAGACTCCGCCCGGTCGGGGTGACCGCCTACAGATATTCCGCCACCCTGAGCCTATCGTAACGCCTCTTCTCAATAAGGGTTCAGGCTTATGAAATATGTTCCTCGTGCTTTGGCAGTGTCTGCGGCGATGACCTTGTCGGTTTCTGCGTTCGCCGCGGGCAGTTATCACGATACGATCAACTTGTTCAAGAACGCCGGCGCCAGCTCGACGTACTTCGGTAAGAGCTACGCTTACGCCGTGTTCCCCACGATCGGTGAGGGCGCGATCGGTATCGGCGGTGCGCACGGTAAGGGCCATGTGTACGTCCACGGCGTGTGGGTGGGCGATGTCACGATGAATCAGGTGAGCGTCGGCTTCCAATTGGGTGGTAAAGCGTTCAGTCAGATCATCTTCTTCGAAGACAAACGGTCGCTCGACGAATTCGAGTCGGGTTCTTACGAATTCGGGGCGGATGCGAGCGCTGTGGCCATCACCGCCGCTGCGAACGCCAGTGCGAGCACGAATGGCACCGATGAAGGCGCCAGCGGCGGCATGAAGGACGCCGTGACTCACGGGAAATATTACAAGGGCGTGGTCGTGTTCACGATCGCGAAGGGTGGTTTGATGGGCCAATTAGCGGTAGCGGGCCAGAAGTTCGCCTATACGCCGCGTAGTGCGGCGTAATCAGGCACCCCAGGGTCAATTGAAAACAGCAAGGAGACATCATGAAGAAATTGATTTTGACGGGCGTTGTCGCGGCGGCGGCCTGTTATTTACCGATGGCCATGGCGGACGATAATACGGCGAGTGCCGACGTCAACCATGCCGAGACGTACGTCAAGAATTCGGTCATCACCACGAAGGTGAAGTCCAAGTTGGCGGCCAAGCACATGTCGACCCTGACCAACATCAAGGTGGACACGGATGAGCACGGCGTGGTCTGGTTGAGCGGCAAGGCGCCCACCCAGGATGCAAGCGATCTGGCGGCATTGTTGGCGAAAGACACCGATGGCGTCACGTCGGTCCACAACGGCATCGTCGTCACGCAGTAATTTCGTCGCGCGGAAATTTCGCTCGCAGGCGGGTGACGCGCAATGCGGAGCCCAAGCGGATGCCCCGGTACTTCCGGGGCATCCGCGGCCGCATCAGGCGAGTAATTCGACCAACATCTCGATCCGGGTGAACAGGTTTTCTTCCGATCGCGCATCGTGGGTGAAGCGCAGTTTCAATGGGCCGTCGAGCCGATACTCTTTCGGTTTGCCTTGAACCAGCTTCAATATGCGCTTCGCATCGATGCGGTTTTCCTCCTCGAAAACGATGTAGCCGCTCGCGGCGCCGGCATCGATTTTTCGGATACCCAGTTCTCCCGCGCGCAATTTGATGCGCGCGGTTCGAAACAGGGATTGCGCGGGGGCGGGCATTGGGCCGAATCTGTCGATGAGTTCCACCATCAACTCACCCAGTTCCTCGCGCGTTTGCGCACTCGCGATCCGTTTATATAGAACGAGGCGCAGGTGCACGTCCGGCACGTAATCCTCTGGAATCAGTGCGGGTAGATGCAGTTCGACCTCCGGACCGGCATCCATCGGCCTTTCAAGGTCCGCCGGCTTTCCTGACTTGAGCCCCGCTACTGCGCGTTCCAGCAATTCCATGTACAGGTTGTATCCGATCTCCTCGATCTGCCCGCTTTGTTCGTCGCCCAGTAATTCCCCCGCCCCCCGGATCTCGAGATCATGGGTGGCCAACGTGAAACCGGCGCCGAGCTCCTCGAGAGATTCCAGGGCCTCCAACCGCTTGACCGCGTCGGCGGTCATGGCCTTACGGGGAGGGGTGATGAGGTAGGCGTAGGCTCGATGGTGCGAGCGGCCGACCCGGCCGCGCAGTTGGTGGATCTGGGCGAGCCCGAAACGATCCGCGCGATCGATGATGATGGTATTGGCGGTGGGAACATCGATCCCGCTCTCGACGATGGTCGTACACACCAGTACGTTGAAGCGGCGGTGGTAGAAGTCCAGCATGAGCTGTTCCAGTTCGCGTTCCCGCATTTGACCATGACCCACCGCCACGTTCGCCTCCGGGACGAGTTCGCGGATGGCTTGGGCGGTTTTTTCGATGGTTTCCACGGTGTTGTGTACGAAGTAGATCTGGCCGCCGCGGCGAATTTCCCGCATGGCCGCCTCGCGCACCACCGTCTCGTTCCATTCCAGAACGAAGGTTTTCACAGCCAGCCGCTCTGCCGGCGGCGTGGTAATGAGGGACAGGTCGCGCAATCCGCCCATCGCCATGTTCAACGTGCGCGGAATGGGCGTGGCGGTCAACGTGAGCACGTCGACTTCGGCGCGTAACGCCTTGAGCTTTTCCTTGTCTCGTACACCAAAGCGGTGCTCTTCGTCGATCACGACCAGTCCTAAGTCCTTGAATCGGACCTTTCCCTGCAGCAGCCGCTGGGTCGCAATCACGATGTCGATCGCGCCGCTGGCGACGCCGGCGATGACGGCTTCCGCCTCTTTGTTGGTGCGAAACCGGGAAAGACTGCCAACCCGCACGGGCCAGTCGGCAAAACGGTCGGTGAACGTCGTGAAATGTTGCTGGGCTAGCAGGGTGGTCGGCACGAGCACCGCGACCTGCTTGCCCGCCTGAACCGCCACGAACGCGGCACGCAGCGCCACCTCTGTCTTGCCGAAACCCACGTCCCCGCAGATCACGCGGTCCATGGGTTTGTCGGACTTCATGTCGGCGAGGACCTGCTCGATGGCAGCGGCCTGATCGGCGGTTTCCTCGAAGCGAAAACCGGCCTGGAACGCCCGATATTCAGCCTCCCCCGACGTCATGCGGGTGCCCTCGCGCGCCGCACGCCGCGAGTACAGATCCAATAATTCGGCCGCAACGTCCCGAATGCGTTGAGCCGCCTTGCGGCGCGCTTTCTGCCATTGCTCGCCGCCGAGCTTGTGCAGCGGCGCGCTCTCCGCAGGCGCTCCCGTATAGCGGGAGACGAGGTGCAATGCCTGCACCGGGACGTACAGCTTGTCGCCGTCCGCATAGTCGAGCACCAGGAACTCGCCGGTATAACCGGCAACGTCCATGGTCTGTAGGCCCACATAGCGGCCCACGCCGTAGGCTTCATGCACGACCGGCGCACCAATGCGCAGATCCGTCAGCTCCTTGAGTATCTTCGCCGGGTCGCGCTCCGCGCGGCGCCGCTTTCGCTCCTGACGTGCCCGATCGCCGAACAATTGGGCTTCGGTCAGAATCTCGAGCGGCGGCGAGTCGAGTCTGAGGCCCGATACCGTGCCGGATACGGTGATGCCGAGCCGTTGATCGGCGGCCACGAAACTGGCGAAGCCGTCGAATATTTTTGGGCTGACACCGCGCGCCCGCAGCAGATCGAGCAACAGCTCCCGGCGGCCCGCGGATTCCGCGGCCAGCAGGACACGGGCAGGAGTTGCGGCCAGATGCGCGATGAGTTCCGCCACCGGCTGCTCCGCGCGAGCGTCGACGCGGACCTGGGCCGGGGCCGCCGATGCGAAATTTTGCACCGGCCCCGGTGTCTCCGGCGGCCACTCGAAGTTGCGTAGGTCCACGCGCCGCCAGGCCTCGAGTTCCGCGGCGAATTGCGCCGGCGACAGATACAGTTCCGCCGGCTCGAGAATGGGTCTGTGCCGATCGTGGCGCAGCTGTTCGTGCCGCTCCACGATGCCATTCCAGCGTGATTCAGCCACCGTGCTGGCTTCGTTCACATCCACGACGATACTCGTCGGCGGCAGATACTCGAATAAATTCGATGTGCGTTCAAAGAACAGCGGCAGGAAAAACTCCAGTCCGCCGGGCGCCTGTCCGGCACTCACGTCCCGATAAATGGCGTGCTCGCCGAGGTCACCCGTGAACCTCAGCCGGTAGCGGCGGCGAAACTCGCGCACCGCCTCCGGGTTGAGCGGCGTTTCGCGTGCGGGTAGCAGTTGGATCCGGTCCAGTTGTTCACCCGACCGTTGCGTATCGGGATCGAAATGCCGGATGGTCTCGACATCGCGGTCCAGAAGATCGATGCGAAAAGGCGTGTCGGAACCCATCGGAAAGACGTCCAGAAGCGAGCCGCGGACCGCGAATTCACCGTGCGCCACCACCTGTGTGACCGCGGCGTAACCGGCGAGGTTGAGCTGCGCTCGCAAGGCATCGAGATCGAGCCTCTCGCCGACGTGTACCTTGAGCGAGTAGGCTTCGACGTAGCTGCGCGGCGCCAGCCGCTGCAGCAGCGTGTCCACCGCCACGAGCCAGACGCCCTGGCGCGCGCGCGGCAATTCAGCCAGCGTCGCGAGACGGGCGGAGGTGATGTCGGGATGCGCTGAGAAGCCATCGTAGGGCAGCGTCTCCAGATCGGGGAAGACGCGTATGGGCAGCGTGCCGGCGGCGAAGAAGGCGATTTCATCGCTGAGCTGTTCCGCGTCGCGCGAACTCTGGGTAATGACGATGAGCGGACCCGACGCTTTTGCGGCGGCTTCCGCCACGCTGAGCGCCGCGGCTGCACCGTACAGCTTGCCCCATTTGAGCACGGGGGATTCGGGACTTGGCAGGCGGGGATCGAGTAAGCGCATTTTTCAACGAAGCTAATAAAAGATGCCCGCCGCGATCGGGTCACGGTGGGCTGGCAGCGAGGCTCAAGACGGCGGATGTTACTCGATCGGCGTCACGAATTCGCGACCACGCTGTGTATGACGAGGTCGCGTTCGAAATACACCACGAACCCAGGGTAATCCCAGCGCGAGATCGGCGGGTTGCCGACGGGCGCCACCTTCGACACGGGCGCGCCGAATTTGGACGATACCTCGTGCATGGTCATGCCGCGGGTCGGCGTCGGAAAGTCGGCCTGCTTGACCTCGATCTCATCGCCCACGGCAATGGTGTCGGCCAGGCTCGATTCGGCAAGGCCGGCCACCGCCGCGACCAGAAAAGCTACGCCCAGCCAATTTCGACAGCTCATTGCATACCTCGCTTCAGCATCGCCCGACGCATATCATAACATCGCGGCGTCGCGCTGATTGTTGACCCGCTTAACACTCTGATTATCTTGGTTAATCGCCGCGGCGTCGGCCGGACGCGTCGCTGCGACGGCCGCGCGTGGGAGCCTGCCCGAGCACGCGCGGCGGCTGCGGCTGTGGTTTAATCGCCGCGCATGTTCCAGCCCGTTCCAATCTTCGTGGGGCTTCGCTATTCGCTGGCCCGCGAGCATGGCTTTTTCGTCTCGTTCATCACGTGGGTGTCGCTGCTCGGCGTGGCGCTGGGCGTCGCCATTTTGATCGTGGTGCTCTCGGTCATGAACGGACTGGGCTCGGAACTGCGGGACCGTTTGCTCAGTCTGTCGGCGCATGCGAGTTTGAGTGCCGGCGGTGCGGCCATTGTCGATTGGCGACAGCGGATAGTCGAACTCAAGGGTGCACCAGAATTGGTGGGCGCCGCGCCCTACCTCGATACCGATGCCATGCTGAGCCGGCCGCCCGAGATGAGCGGCGCCATCATTCGCGGCATCGACCCTGCGCTGGAGACGAGCGTGTCGACGGTCGGTTCCTCCATGCGCGAGGGCAAGCTCGCGGATTTGGTTCCGGGCCAGGACCGCATCATTCTCGGCCGCATGCTTGCGTACCAGTTGGAGGCGGGTGTGGGCGACACCGTAACGCTCATGACGCCCGGCGCGGGCCAGGGCGCCGAAGCGGGCAGCATCGTGCCGAACCTGCGCGAATTTCAAGTTGCCGGCATTTTCGAAGTGGGGCTGCAGGAGCACGACAGCGCCGTGGCCTACATCAACTTGGAGGATGCCGAGGCGTTGCGCGGGCTCGCTGGACCGACGGGCATCAGGCTCAAATTTGACGATGTGTTGAAAGCGCCCGTCCTGGCGCGCGAGGCCGCATCGCGGCTGCGGCCGGGACTGCAAGTCCGCGATTGGAGCGAGGAAAACCAAGCTTATTTCCGTGCCATTCGCATCGAGAAGACCATGATGGCGCTGATCCTGATGCTGATCGTCGCGGTGGCGGTGTTCAACATTGCCGCCACGCTGGTGATGGTCGTCAGCGACAAGCGTACCGACATCGCCATCCTGCGCACGCTCGGCATGAGTCCCCGCGGCGTGCTGGCCGTGTTCATGACCCAGGGAGTGCTCATCGGCTGGATCGGTACGGCGATCGGCGTAACCCTGGGAGTCGCCATCGCGCTGCACGTGCCGTTCCTTGAGCAGGTATTGGACTTGCACATCATGGATCCCGATGTGTATTACATCTCGACCATCCCGAGCGAGACGAGGTCGAGCGACGTCATCAGCATCGCGCTCGCCGCTCTGCTGCTCACCTTCTTCGCGACCATCTATCCTGCGCTCCAGGCAGCGAAGACCCAGCCGGCCGAAGCCTTGCGGTACGAGTGATGCGCGGCTGGTACGAAGGTTTTCTGGGGCTGAGGTACCTGCGCGCGTCGCCGCGACGCGGCGTGATCTCGCTGATCGCGGCCATCGCCATGCTCGGTCTCGCGCTCGGCGTCGCCGTGTTGATCGTGGTGCTCTCGGTCATGAATGGGTTCGAGGAGGAATTACGCACGCGTATCCTCTCCCTCACCGCGCATGCCACGATCTCGGGTGTCGAGGGACGCCTCGCCGGCTGGCGCGTGCAAGACTCGAAACTTGCGCATTTTCCTGGCGTCATAGCGGCGGCTCCCTACATCGAGGACCAGGGCATGGTGACCCACGGCGACAAGTCGGCGGGTATTTTGCTGCGCGGTGTGGTCCCCGACGAGGAGCGCCGCGTGGCCGACCTCGGTCCGCATCTGCTGAGCGGTCGTTTGAGCGAACTGGTGCCCGGAAAATACCGGGTGATCCTCGGCAAGGATCTGGCGGAGTCCATCGGCGCCAAGGTGGGCGATCGGGTCGTCATCATCGTGGCCGAAGGCGACGTGACCCCGGTGGGTGTCATGCCACGCATGCGCGCATTCGAGGTGGCCGGTATCATCGCCGTCGGCATGTACGAGTACGACCGGCGGATCGTCTTGTGCTCGCTCGAGGACGCCGCCAAATTGCTGCGCATGGGAGATGACGTCACCGGCATTCGCCTCAATCTCGCCGACATGGACGCCGCGCCCCGCGTGGTGCGCGAAGCGGCGCAGTCCCTCGGCGGTACGTACCTCGTCGAGGATTGGACCACGCAGCACGCCAATTTCTTCCGCTCCATCGAGATCACCAAGCGCATCTTGTTCATCATGTTGTCCGCCGTCGTGGCGGTGGCGGCATTCAACATCGTCTCGACCATGGTGATGGTGGTCAAGAGCAAACGACGGGACATCGCCATCCTGCGCACCTTCGGCTCCTCTCCGGGCAGCATTCTGTCGATCTTCATCGTGCAGGGGAGTCTGATCGGCACGCTGGGTATCGTCGTCGGGCTCATGTGCGGCGTTCTGATCGCCGTCAATCTGCAGAGTTTGGTGCACGGACTCGAGGGCATCGTCGGCTTCAAGTTTCTCGATGCGCGGGTCTATTTCATGAGCGATCTTCCGGCGCATGTCCGGCTGTCCGATCTGGTGAAAATATGCTCCTTTGCACTCTTCCTGGCGTGCCTGTCGACGCTCTATCCGGCATGGCGCGCGGCGCGCCTGCTACCCGCCGAGTCCTTGCGCAATGATTGAAATTTCTTCGCCCACGTCCGATCCCGCCGACGTTGTCCTCGAGGGCATGGGTCTCGTCAAGGAGTTCGAGCAGGGCGGCGTCACGCTGCGCGTGCTTCAAGGTGCGTCGATCACGGTGCGCGCCGGTGAGCGCATCGCGATCGTCGGAGCATCGGGCTCGGGCAAGACCACGCTGCTGCAATTGCTTGGAGGCCTGGATCTGCCCACGTACGGGACCGTCAAGATCGCGGGTTCCGCCATGAATCAATTGGACGATCGCGAGCGCGGCCGTTTGCGCAACAGGGCCGTCGGTTTCGTGTATCAGTTCCATCATCTGTTGCCGGAATTCACCGCATTGGAGAACGTCGCCATGCCGCTGTTGGTCAGGCGCGCGAATCCCCACAGCGCGAAAGCCGCGGCGGCGGCCATCTTGTCGCGCGTGGGTTTGGCGTCGCGGCTCGAGCATCGTCCGTCACAATTATCGGGAGGGGAGCGCCAGCGGGCCGCGGTCGCGCGCGCGCTCGTGACCCGGCCGCAATTGGTATTGGCCGACGAACCGACCGGGAATCTCGATGGAATGAACGCGGCGCAGGTGTTCGAACTGATGCTCGAACTCAACCGGGAACTACGAACTAGCCTCGTCATCGTGACGCACGACGAGCGTTTGGCCGCGCGCCTCGATCGCATCCTGACTTTGGTCGATGGCGTCTTGGTGGAACGCGGCGCCCGGCAGTGAAGCCATACGCCGGCGATGCAAGCGATACAGCACGCGCGCGTGCCAGACGCTTTGCCCCAACACGTATCCCAACCCGGCCGCCAGAACACCGAGTACCAATGCGCCGAGCAGCAGCGGTGCCCAGAGTTGATTCAGATCAGGCAGTGAATTGTGGTGCAAATGTCCATGCAGATGAGTGAGTTCGTGCATCAGCGGCATCAGATCGAGCCCCAGAAGTTTCGAACCCACCCACAGGGATCCGGCTATTTGCGGGAACCACGTGAGCGGGTTGCTGACGAAGACCGTCCCGACCAATACCGGAATGTTCAATCGAAACAGGATGCCGAGCAGGGCGCACAACGACAGGTGCAGCGGCAACAGCGGCGTCGGCGGCACGAAGGCGATCAACAGGCCCAGCGAGAACGCGCGCACGACGCTCTTGCGCTTGAAGGCCCAACACCCTCGGTCACAGACCACGGTCGCGAACGGCCTGAGGCACCACAGCTTCTCCAGCGCATGCCGGTCCGGTGTGAAATGTTTGAGCCAGCGTTGCATGACGCTCATTATGCCGCTTTCCGGCATTCGGGGCGATGGCCGTATCTCCAGCGCCGAGGCTCCAGTATCATATGGTTACAACCAATAGTTGCCAAAGAGGCTTGAATGTGGGAGATCATCCGCGCCGGTGGCGGTTTCATGTGGCCGATCATTTTATGTTCGATTGCGGCGGTCGCCATCATTCTGGAGCGATTCTGGACCTTGCAGACGAACCGGGTGATTCCGCGCGATCTGTCGGATAAGGTGTGGAAATGGATCGAGGCCGATCAGCTGAGCGACAAGCTCATCCTGGCATTGGAACAAAATTCGCCGCTCGGCAAGCTTCTCGCCATCGGTCTCGCCAACCGCAACAAACCGCACGCCTTGATGGTCGAGCGTCTCGAGGACGGCGGCCGTCACGTCGTCCATGATCTGGAGCGTTTCCTTAACACTCTCGGGACCATCGCGTCGGTCGCGCCGCTCCTGGGGTTGCTCGGCACCGTGGCCGGCATCATTCACGCCTTCAACGCCATCACCGCCAACGGCATCGGCGATCCGCGTACCTTGTCGGGCGGCATCGGCGAGGCGCTCATCACGACCGCGGCGGGTCTCACGGTCGCGATCCCGTCCCTCATCGCGTATCGCTTTCTGCGCGGCAAAGTCGAGCGCCTCGTCGTGCGTATGGAAAAAGAGGCGATGAAGCTCGTCGACAGGCTGGATGAGCGCGTTGCCGCCGGGCCGCGGGACCCTTAAGTGAACCTGCGGCCGCGTCATCGGGAGGACCCCGAGATCAATCTGATCTCGCTGATCGACGTGCTGCTGGTGCTGCTGATCTTTTTCATGGTGTCGACCACGTTTCAGCAGGAAGGGCGGATCAAGGTCCAGTTGCCCCAGGCCACCCAGATACCGCAGCCGCGCGGGTCGCACGAGCCGGTGGTGATCACGGTCACAGCCGAGGGCGGCTACCGGGTCAATGAACGATCGCTCATCAATGCAAGCCCCGACACGCTGCGCGCCGCGCTGCTGAAGGAGGCGGGTACGGATCGCGGACCGCTGACGATTCGCGCCGATGCGCGCAGCACCCATCAGGCCGTGGTCACGGCCATGGACGTGGCCGGCAGGCTCGGATTCTCGCAGTTGAACATTGCGACGGTGCGCGAGGGCGGCTCACCTTGAGCGGACCTGCCGTCGCGGCCGGTGCAGTGACACGGGAAGCAAGTTCATGGTCGATCTACCGGCGGCTGCTGCGCTACGCGAAGCCCTATACCGGCGTCTTTTTGATCGGCGTGATGGGCATGGTGCTGTTTGCCGCAACCCAATCAGCCCTGGCGTATCTGGTGAAGACATTCTTCAAGGGCGCGTTCGTCATCCGCGATCCGAAAATCATTTGGGAAATCCCGCTCGGCGTCGTGGTTCTGTTCGCGTTGCGCGGCATCGGCGACTTCGTGGCCAACTACTATCCCAGCTGGGTGGGACGCCAGGTGGTCAAGGGGTTGCGGCGCGACGTTTTTGCGCACTATTTGCGGTTGCCCACGACTTACCTCGACCAACAGCAGTCGGGACACTTGTTGTCCAAGCTCACGAATAACATCGAGATGGTGGCGGGCGCCGCGACCAATGCGGCGATCTCGCTGATCGGCGACAGCTTGAGCCTGATAGGACTGTTGGGCTACTTGTTCTATTTGAACTGGCGGCTCGCGCTGTTCTGCGTGGCCGCCGCGCCCGTCATAGGTTGGCTCATGCAAATCGCCAATCGCAGTTTCCGGCGCTACAGCACCCGGATCCAGAACTCCATGGGCGACATCACGCGTGTGGCCAAGGAGGCCATCGACGCGCACCGGCTCATCAAGATCTTCAATGCCGGGGATCATCAGAACGCGCGCTTCGAACTCGTCAACGAACTGAACCGCGCGTCCAACATGAAACTGGTGCTGGCCAAGGCCATCAGCAATCCGGTCGTGCAGGTTATCGCAGCCATCGCCCTGGCGAGCGTGCTGTTCGTCTCGATCCGACAGGTCTTTTTGCATAACATGCGGGTCGACGAGTTCATCGGCTTCCTGACGGCGTTGATGCTCATCCCGGAGTCGCTGCGCAGCCTCGTCAACGTGGGCGGACCGTTGCAGCAGGGCGTCGCCGCCGGCCAGAGCGTATTCGATTTGTTGGACCAGCCCACCGAAGGCAGTGGCGGAGCCGTCCCGATCAGCCGCGCCCGCGGCGACATCGAATTTCGCGACGTGTCGTTCACTTACGGCGCGGACAAGGGCGCGGTACTGCAACGGGTGAGCTTCCACGTGCGGCCCGGCGAGACCGTCGCCATTGTCGGGCGGTCGGGCAGCGGCAAGACCACGCTCGTGGGGTTGTTGCCGCGCTTTCACGACGTCGATTCGGGAGCAATCCTCTTGGACGGCGTCGATGTGCGCGAATACCGGCTCATCGATCTGCGGTCGCAGATCAGCCTGGTCAGCCAGGACGTCATCTTGTTCAATGATACGATCCGCAACAACATCGCTTTTAATGCCGTCGATAAGTCCCAGGCACAAATCGAGGACGCCGCGCGTGCCGCGAACGTCATGGAATTCGTCGCGTTGCAGCCGCAGGGGTTCGATACGCCGTTGACCGACCGTGGCCAGAACTTGTCGGGCGGCCAGCGCCAGCGGATCTCGATTGCGCGCGCGCTTTTGAAGGATTCGCCGGTGTTGATACTGGACGAGGCGACCGCGGCGCTCGACAATGAGTCCGAACGACGCGTACAACAGGAACTGAGTCTTCTCATGGAAGGGAGAACCACGTTGGTCATCGCGCATCGGCTGTCCACGGTCGAGAGTGCCGATCGGATCATCGTGCTCGACAAAGGGCGCATCGTCGAGACCGGCACTCACCAGGAGTTGCTCGCGCGCGGCGGACTATATGCAGACTTGCATGGAATGCAGTTCAACGCGTAGTCGGTGGCGTACGGCGGTTAGCGCGGGGCAACGCGGTGTCGCCTGAATCCTGGTTCAATCGTATTTGGTACGAGCGCTCCCACCCGCCGTGGTGGCTCGTGCCGCTGTCCCTCGTCTATGGGGCGGTCGCAGGCGTCAGGCGGTTCCTCTATTCCAAACGGCTGCGGCGCGCGACGCGGCTGCCGTGCCCGGTGGTCGTGGTCGGCAATGTGAGCGTCGGCGGTACCGGCAAGACGCCGCTGGTGTGCTGGTTGGTCGCACACCTCGTCGAGCGCGGGTATAAGCCGGGCATCGTGACGCGCGGGTATGGCGGTTCGGGGACCATCGTGCGCCGCGTCGCCGTTGACGACGATCCGGCGCTCGTGGGTGATGAATCGATCTTGTTGGCGCGGCGCACCGGCGCGCCGGTGGCCGTCGGGCGAGACCGGCCCGCGGCGGCGCATCTATTGGTGAGTGCAGGATGCGACGTGATCGTCAGCGACGATGGTCTACAGCATTACGCGCTCGCGCGGGATTGCGAAGTCGTCGTGATCGACGGCGATCGCCGGTTCGGCAACGGGTGGCTCCTGCCCGCGGGTCCTTTGCGCGAGACACCGGGTCGCCTCAAGGTGGCGGATGCCATCATCGTCAACGGGGGGAGGGCGCTGCTGCGCGGTGCGCTCAGCATGCGTCTGGAGGCGAAGAATGCGGTGGCCCTGGTGGGCGAAACCGTGCAACCGTTGAGCGCCCTTGCGGGTCGGACGATTCATGCGATCGCCGGCATCGGCAACCCCGAGCGGTTTTTCAATATGCTGCGTGCGCGGGGTATCGAGGTCGTGGGACGCCCATTGGCCGACCACGCTCATCTCACGTCGCACGACATCGAGTTCGGCGACGGCTTGCCCGTGCTCATGACCGAGAAGGATGCCGTAAAATGCGCTGCGTTCGGGCGCCACCATCATTGGTACGTGCCGGTGACCGCGAGTTTTGAGGCGGGCGAGGCGGACTCGCTGATGAACACCGTACTGACGAAAATCAAGAACCGCGATCGACGATCGCAAGGCTAGGTCGATGGATAAGCGTTTGTTGGAGCTGTTGGTATGCCCGATCTGCAAGGGCCCGCTGCGCACGTTCGGCAGCGGCAACACGTTGGAACTGGTGTGCCGTCCGGACCGGCTGGCCTATGCGGTCAAGGATGGGATTCCAGTGATGTTGCCGGATGAGGCGCGGGTGCTCGGCGCCGACGATCCGTTGCTCAACCGCTGACATCCAAGGCATTCAGGCGGCATGTTTCATGTGGTCATACCGGCGCGCTATGCAGCCTCCCGGCTGCCGGGTAAACCTCTCGCGCCGGTAGCCGGCAAGCCATTGATTCAGTGGGTGTGGGAACGCGCGCGCGCCAGCGGCGCAGCGTCCGTCGTCGTCGCGACCGACGATGAACGAATACGCCGGGCGGCGCTCGATTTCGGTGCCGAGTGTCTGATGACGTCGGCACAGCATGCGTCGGGCACCGATCGTCTCGCCGAGGTCGCACGCCTGAAATGCTTCGGGGCCGATGAGGTGGTGGTCAATCTGCAGGGCGACGAGCCGCTGATGCCGGCGTTCGCAATCGCGGCCGTGGCGGCGGCACTGGGCCCCGGTATCGACATCGCGACGGCCGTGGCGCCCATCGAGACCTTGACCGAGTTCCTGGACCCGAATTGCGTCAAGGCACTGCGCGCGCGCGACGGGTTGGCCCTGTATTTCAGCCGCGCGCCGGTGCCGTGGCCGCGCGACGCGGTGGAGGGCGGTGTGCCCAGGGTCTTCGCCGGCGCCTGGCGGCATATCGGGCTGTACGCGTATCGCGTGAGGAGTCTTGAGCAATTCGCGTCGTGGCCGGCCACTTCGCTCGAGACGACGGAAAAACTCGAGCAACTGCGCGCGTTGGAGCACGGCATGCGCATCCACTTGGTCACGTTGGATGGCGTGCCGCCGGCGGGCGTAGACACGCCCGAGGACCTCGAGCGCGTGCGCGCGGTCCTCAGCCGGTGACCACGCTAGCCTCGTGCAGCGTCGCTACGACCATGCTCGCCGTGGCCGCGCATCAGGTCCGGCGACAGCGAATGCTGTGCGCCGCAGTCGCGCTACTGGGCCTCGCGCCGACCTTGGGGGTTCAGGCGGACCCCACCGTGCCGCCCGGCAAGGCCGGGTTTCTCATCCGGCATTTTCAAATGCAGCCCATACCGCAAGAAGGAGCGTGGTTCAGCCTCACCTATACGAGCGACGTGCAAGTCGCGGGTGCCGCCCTGCCACCCCGGTATGACGGGCGCGCGCACGCGGCCGGGAGCGCCATTCTCGTCGTCGAGACGCCCCGGGATTTCTCGGCCATGCACCGATTGCGAACCGATGAGGTCTGGCACTTCTATGGAGGCTCGCCCCTCGCCATGCTTTTGCTCTATCCCGATGGCAGCGGGCGCATCGTCACGCTCGGTGCCGATGTGTCAGCCGGCCAGTTGCCGCAACTGACCGTGCCGCATGGCGTGTGGCAGGGGTCGGCGCCCGTCGTACCGGCTGCCGCGGCGCCGGCGCCGGCGACGCCCGCTCGCACCGTGTACTCGTTCGTGGGCACCCAGTTATCACCGGCCTTCGACTACGGCGATTTCGAGATGGGGTACCGCGATGAGCTGGTGCGACTGTATCCAGCGTATGCGGCGCGCATTGCTCGATTGACTCGGAGCCAGTTTGCCAAGACACCTGCCGCTCCGGCGCTGGCGCCCGCAGCGGTAGCCGCCGCACCGAGCCCCGTCGCCGCCGAGAGCCCCGTCGCCGCGGCAGCGTCCGTGCCGACCCCGATAGCCGCGGCGCGCGCCTTTCCGGCGGCCGGGGTCCCGACGGTCATGGTGTCGACGGGCGTCACATTGCAGGAGCTGGTGGGGCGTCTCGCGGCTGCGTCCACTTCTGCGGTCAGTGTCGCCAAATTCGTCCTCGCGCCGGGCCGCTCGTCGGGTACGAGCTTCAATCATCGATCGCAAGAGGTGTTTCTGATCGTCGCCGGCACGGGATCAGTGCATCTCGCGGATCAGGTCACGCCCGTGACCGTCGATTCGACCGTGTTCATTCCGGCCACGGTGCCGCATTCCATCGAGGCCGACACCCACGGCCCGCTGACCTTCTATGCGATTTCGGCTCCTGCGTTTGCAACCGATGATTATGTGCCGGTCACGCCGTGAGTCGTGTGGGGGAAATTGGGCGCACCCTTTCAGGGACGACGTGCTCGCACCGTCCACCATGCCCCGGATGTCCCCGATTCGGCGACCGCGGCATCGCGCCGGCCGCGCACCTCGCGCTCGACGCGTTGGTGCGTGCCCATGGCGTGCCCGAGCTGCGCGTCATATCCGGACCCGCGACCGGCTTTCGGCTACGCGCGCGGCTGGCCATCCGCGGGCGCTTAGGTTCGCCCAAGTTGGGTCTGTTCGAGATGGGCAGCCATCGCGTCGTTCACATCCCCCACTGCAGCGTGCAGCACCCGTTGATCAACCACGTGGCCGCCGTCGTGCGCCGTGCCTTGGTCGAGTGCCGCGTCACGTGCTATTCGGAGCGAGGGCATCTCGGCCTGGCGCGCCATCTGCAGGTGGTGGTGGAGCGCAGTTCGCAAACGGCCCAGGTGGTCATCGTCGCGAATAGCGAATCGCCCGCTCCGCTGGCGACGTGCCTCGATTTGATCGTCGAGCGGCTGGGCAGTGACCTGCACAGCTTATGGTTCAATGCACAGTGCGAGCGCTCGAACACGGTGCTCGGTCCCGCTTTTCAACTCTGGCATGGACCGGCGAGTGTCGTCGAACGTTTTCGGGCAAACGAAGTGCATTACCCGCCTGGCGCCTTCGGGCAGAACAACCTCGAGGTTGCGCAAATGCTCATCGAGCATGTGTGCGGCGAAATTCCGTCGGGGGCGACCGTCGCGGAATTTTATGCCGGAGTCGGCGCGATCGGCCTGTCGGTGCTGGACCGGGTCAGCGCGATACGGATGAACGAAGTGAGCCCACAGTCGCTGCACGGTCTCGAGCTGGGACTCGCGCGCTTAGGCCCGGTAGAGCGCGCCAAGATCACCGTCGTCGCCGGCCCCGCGGGCGCCGCGCGCGCGGCGGCGGACGGCATGCAGGTCGTGATCGCGGATCCACCGCGCAAGGGTCTCGACCCTGCGCTCACCGCGCAATTGAGCGAGTTTCCGCCGGAGCGATTCGTGTACGTGAGCTGCGGGCTCGAGTCGTTCCTCGAGGACACCGCGCGCCTGACCTCGCATGGTGCGCTGCGTCTGGCCTCATTGACCGCATTCGATCTCATGCCTTACACCGAGCACGTCGAGACGGTGGCGCGCTTCGAGCGCGTTTGAGACGAACGTTCGGGCGGCGATGGTATCCTGCTAGGGTCCGCGCCACGGCGCACCACAGGATCCGAATCATGCAAGGCCAAGCCGCCACCGCGACCCCTACGGCGCCCGCGACCTCTACGGCCCCCGCACCGTTTTCCGCCTACCAGCGAGGGGTGATCGGGCTGCTCGCGTTCCTGCAGTTCACCATCATCTTGGACTTCATGATCATTTCCCCCCTGGGCGCCATGCTGATGCCGACGCTGCACATCACGCCGGCGCAGTTCGGTATGGTGGTTTCGGCCTATGCCTTCAGCGCCGGCGCTTCCGGACTGCTGGCAGCCGGGTTCTCCGACCGGTTCGACCGCAAGACGCTGCTGCTCGTGTTCTATGGCGGCTTCGTGCTCGGCACCTTGCTGTGCGGTGTGGCGAGAACGTACGAGTTCCTCTTCTTCGCGCGCATGATTACCGGCGTATTCGCGGGTGTGATTGGGTCGACGGTAATGGCCATCACCACGGATCTGTTCGATTATGGATCGCGCGGCCGGGTCATGGGAATCATCCAGGCAGCGTTTTCAGCGAGCAGCGTCGTCGGCATTCCGTTGGGCTTGTACCTGTCGAATCGCTGGGGCTGGAACGCGCCGTTTCTGCTGATCGTCGCGATCAGCGCGGCCGTGGGCGTGGCGGCCTGGCGCCTCCTACGGCCGATTGATGCCCACTTGAGGATTCCCTCACAGCGTACGGCGCTGCGTCACTTCATCCACACGGCAACGATGCCGCGCTATCTGGGCGGATTCGTGACGACGGCCTTGTTGTCGACCGGCGGTTTTCTATTGATGCCCTATTCGAGCGCGTTCAGCGTCCACAATCTCGGCATCGCATTGGATCGTCTGCCGCTGGTGTACGTCGTCACCGGCGCCTGCACGCTGGTCGCCGGTCCGTTGATCGGCCGCGCCAGCGACTCGTTTGGAAAGTTCCGATTGTTCTGTTTCGGCAGCGTAGCGACGCTCGTCACGGTGACCGTCTACACGCACCTGGGTCCGACCCCGATCGGCTGGGTGATTCTCGTCAATTGCCTGTTGTTCATCGGTATCACCTCGCGGATGATCTCAGCGTCGGCCCTGCTGTCGGCGGTGCCGGCACCGGCGGACCGCGGCGCGTACATGTCCATCAGCAGCTCGTTGCAACAAGTGTCCGGCGGGTTCGCGGCCATCGTGGCCGGCCTCATCGTCACCGAAACCAGCACCGGCGCGCTCGAACATTTCGACACCGTCGGCTACGTGCTCGCGGCGACGATTCTCATCACCACGACGCTCATCTACTTCATCAGCCGCCGCGTCGAGGCCATGGTGAGTACGACCTCTACCGCGGCACCGCCTACCACGGCGCCGGCTTATAGTCCTTCAGGAACTGGCCCCACACGTGCGCGCCCGTGAGCATGCCGGTGAAGATCGGGTCGACGATGCGGGCGGCGCCGTCGATGATGTCGAGCGGCGGCGCGAAGCCGAGTTCGGCTTTGCGCGCGGCATGCGCGGCGGGGTCCTCGTCCGAAACCCAGCCGGTGTCGACGGCATTCATGTGAATGCCGTCTTTGACGAAGTCCGGTGCGCTGGTCCGCGTCATCATGTTGAGAGCCGCCTTCGCCATGTTGGTGTGGGGATGCTTGTCGGTCTTGGTGGAGCGGTA
>Ga0116230_10001980_pt1 | contig 19749 bp, 24 predicted proteins | sample S1TSphfallax_3_FD_88678 | JGI IMG/M metagenome (GOLD analysis project Ga0116230, IMG submission 88678) | Host-associated microbial communities from peat moss isolated from Minnesota, USA - S1T2_Fd - Sphagnum fallax MG | ecosystem: Host-associated > Plants > Peat moss > Unclassified | place... | reverse complement strand
ACTGCCAACCTGAATATGAAAAAAAGATTAAAGACTTTCCAATTTGATCTTATAGTATATGACGGATATTAACAAATTTTAATACCGATGTCCCAAACAACCTCGTTCTTAACACCGGTCCAATAGCCAGTTTTCCTAAAGAAGAATATTCCGAAGAACAAATAAGGCACATTCGAGCTAAAGAATATGAAGATAGGTTATATAGCTGGCTTGAAAGTAATCCTGAAGTAGATAGAAACGCCCCTGAATATGATGAGAAGCTAGCGGCCTCAGTATTATCCTTTATTACTAAACTGGATCGTAAATACCAGACCGGAGGAAAGGAACATCTAATAGGCTCTGGTAGTTATTACGGCATGATTGATGAGTATATTGATAATTTAAAAGCACAGGATACGGCTAGTCCTCCTGCCAAACATTTTGGAGCAGTTCGCAGTCGTGCGCCACGAGAATCAATACCTGATCCAAAAACAAGGGAATTAAGCGATAGAGAGAAAAAGGCAGCTCTTGCTTTTGGTATGTCTTACGAGAGGTACCGGGAGCTTCTAGATCAACGTAACAAAGAAATGAGGTCAAAAAATGGCAATTAAATATAAACAAGACAAAAATAATGAGTTTCTATCTATTAATAGAGATATCAGGGAGCATGAACTTGAAGGAAGTGATTTTGATTTAATGTTCACTGATTCAACCTGTCCTTTTAAAGCTTTAATTGATGAGATAAAACAACCGGGTGAGGAATATTACTTTGCCTTTAATAGCCCTGAGCGCATTAATAGGTTACTGGCAAAGAAGTGGTATATCGTATCTCCTGATAGGCTTAAAAACAAACGTACTTATAGAGGAGACTTAAGATCGGAAAATGATTGTATTACTACCGGTGATACTATTGTTTTAGCACGTGATGAACGCTACGGGCTAAAAGAGCAGCAATATTATGAACAAAAAGCCGTAAGAGTAATGCGAGATACTTTGCAAAAAGTACAGACCGATATCTACAATCCGGTCATGCCGTTTTCTGATAGAGCAATGTAGAAGAATATCATGTCATATTCTAAAATCATATTAAATAGCGATATTAAACTATCCTGGCCTTATCCCCGCACTGAAGGGGAGATTGCTAGTGACATTAATAATGTAATTTCTGAAAATGATGCATATACAATTACTTTGCCGCCTGCCAATACTGTAGAAACCGGTACTAGCTTGTTGTTTAATAATGTCGGTCAAAAAGACTTTACCCTCTTATATAATGATGGAACGCCACTAACTAACGTAATTATTCCCGGGGAAGTAATACTGATATATCTAACTGAGAATCTAACCAGCACGGGAATATGGCAGGTAATACCTTTTGGAGGCGGTAGTAGCGGTATAGTAAGTTTTTCTACGGAAAGTCAGAATAACAGCTTACAGATTACAAATTCAACTGTTACTCCACCAACAGGTAACATCATTTTTAAAATTGCCGACTCATTGAATAATTTAAATAACCTGGCTACTCAGGTACAGAATGGATTTTTAGTAATAACCGGTAATACTCCATTAAGTTTTGTAACTCGAAAGATAGGAGGCAGCTCTAATATAAATGTACAAAGCGGTGATGGAGAAACAAATGATGTAATTATTAATTTAGCCGATTCTCTAACTGGAGTATCAAGCATTAACGTCGGTAATCTCTTAATCTCGGTAAATACGATTACCACAGCAAGCGGCGATCAGGACATTAACCTCGCTACTGTAGATAATGGAGTAATTAATTTAAACAGTACTCAAATTGACAATGTCGGTAATATGACAATACCGGGGAAGATTATAAATCCTGCTACTGCTAAGGCTTATTGTTTCTTTTACGATAATAATGCGCCCACCAGTAATATTCAGATAGAGAGCAGCTTTAATATAGCATCGGTTAGCGGAGAAAACGGGTCTTATGTTGTAAAGTTTGCTACTCCTTTTCCTGATGGTAACTACGCAGTATTAACGACACTTAGCAGAGGAACGGAAGTCATAGCGCCGTTTCAGGTGTTCTTTAGGTCTAGGTCAGCTACTGAGGTCATCATTTTTGCGACCGATACGCTGGGCAATTTACTTCCTGTACTCGACGGCGTATCTGTTGTGGTATTTGGTAGTTAATTTTTAAAGAATTTAATCGAGAGAATATGTTATGTATGAATATCAAATAGAAGAAATATTTTTACACTCAGAAGGTTATGTAGAAGTTAAAGTTTCTTTAGACATTGAAAGGAAATACAAAATAATATTAAAGTTTACGAAGGGCTTTATTGAGAATCTTATTTTAGGTGTTGCTTCAGAAGAAGAAGTTAAAGGTAATCTAGAAAATTTATTGTTAAAGAAGGAAAGATTTTTGTTAATCAGATTAGTTAGATTAGCACTTGGACATCCAATTATAAAAAAACAATTGCGAACCGATCAAAACGGGATCTTCAGTATTGATTTAAAAAAATGGCAAAAAATAATGGATAGGATAGAACAAGAAGAGCTTGAAGCAATACTCGCTCAAGGGGTTTAAGATATAGACAAATTTTAGAAATCATATCGTAATTTATGAATCTATAAGTTTATTTGAATCGTACTGAAATCTGTGATAAACATAATGAGCCATATAAATATATGGCTGTAAATAATATTATATGATATAATGGATGCATAAAGTAAAACTTACTTTTGAATGGGACGAAGAAAAAAATAGAATAAATATTGAAAAGCACCAAGTCAGCTTTTATAAGGCTCAAGAAGTCTTTCATGACTTAAACAGAATCATACTGAAAGATGTTGAGCATAGTAACAACGAAGATAGATTTTTTTGTTTAGGTCAGGTAGAACAACATATTCTAACGGTACGTTTTACCATAAGAGGTCAATGTATAAGAATACTTGGAGCTGGTTATTGGAGAAAAGGAAGGAAAATTTATGACAAAGAAAATCAAGTATACAAAAGGTGAAATCGGTAAAGTAGAAATAATTAACGATTTCCTACCATCCCCAAAAGAATTGGTACTAAAAAAAGAATCTGTTAAAGTAACTCTTGTTTTAAGTAAAGACAGTGTAGATTTTTTTAAATCTCAAGCATTAAACCATCATGTACCATATCAAAGAATGATCAAAAACTTATTAGATAAGTACGCAGATTCTCATAAAAAACTTAAAAAAGCTTAAATAGTAGTACGATTTGCAAAAGTGGTAGCCTTTTTGCTATAATATAATTAGGTAAAAAAAAGTCATGACTAGACTTAAAAAGGTCGTAGTTTGTAGCTAAATCTCTAAAAAAGCTACCTCTGTCATCGCAAGACACAAAAAGGCTAGTTTTGAAACTTATCTATAACAAAGTTTATCGTCATAACTAGACGTTAAAAGGTCTCCTGAGCTTGAATTAGCTTATCTTTTTTTAAATTTAAAATATTTACGTTTTTTAATAATTAACAATATATGAGGAAATTATGTCTAACGGCATTAATAGACCTTATGGTTTGGAAGTAGTTCAGTCTCAAATAGGAAACGGCGGAACACAAAAACTAGGTCAATACTTTATTTACGCATCCGCTGACGGCTTAACCACGCAGCCAAATAGTATTTTTCAAGGTGATCCCATTAAATTTGTAAGTGCCCCAGGCCTTGCTGTCATGGCAGGAACAATAGCACCACAAAAGTTATCAGCTCCAACAAACGGAACACAGGTACAAGCTGTTGCAACAGCAGACGCAGACGCTTTCCTTGGGGTGTTCATAAGCTGCGCTTATACTGATGCAAATACCGGTATACTTGTAGAGTCTGATTACTGGCCAGGCGGTAGAGCGGTAAAAGCCGGCACGCCTATTATTGCATATGTCAATGATGATCCAATGGCGGTATTCAGAGTGCAGGTATCAAGTTCTGTAGCAGCTGCAACAGGAATTACTTTTTTAGCAACCGGGCTTGGTCTTAATGCCAGTTTATCAGTGGCAGGAATAACCTTCACGGATGCTACTGCTATCGCAGGTGGTCAAAACCCCCGCAGCGGCAGTAATATATACGGCTCTGTTTACTATCTCGATGGCTCAACTTACTCAGCTACTACAGCGACCTTAGACGTAAAAATTATTGGAATTGATCCTGTAATTACCGGTAACGCAAATCCTACAGGATTAGTACCGGGAGTAAATATGCCATTTACTAACCTACTAGTTAAATTTAACAAGCATATGTACGGATCAAGCGGCGTAGCAGGTCCAACAGCTGGGGCATAGGAGTATAAGGTTATGTCTATAATAACAAGCGGCAATATGCCGTCTCTTTTAAAGGAAGGATTATACCTATCGAAAGAGAAGAAAAAAACCTGTTATAAGGCAGGATCAGTAAAGAAAACTAAAACTAAAAACAAAGGTAATTAATTATGTCTATTATAACAACCGGTGATATTCCAAGTCTGCTTTGGCCAGGTCTTTATGAGGTAAAATCTCAGTATGATCGGTTTAAGGGAGAATATACCAAAATCTATGAACAGGCTAATTCTGTCAAACATACTGAGAGGATGGTTGATATTAGAGGAACAGGCTACGCTCTTGAGAAAACCCAAGGTGCTCCTATTAAAATGGATAGCATGGCTGAGCGGTTTATTTATGAATTTGTCCACCGGGAATTTGCTCTCGGTTTTCAGATTACCAATATTGCCATGGAAGATGATCTTTATGCCGATCAGTTCTTTAATGGTACTAAATCGCTTACTACTTCCTATGAACAAACCAGAGAAGTAGTAGCCATGAACCCTTTTAACCAGGCGTTTAACGTAGCAGCGGCTCAAGCCAACGGACAACCTCTTTGCTCTGGTTCTCAGCCTTACGACGGAGGTGTTTATTCTAACAGAGTTGGGGCATATAACGGCGTTAATATTAATGTCGACTTTAGCGAGGCAGGCGTTGAGCAGGCAGTAATACTAGCCGGTAAAATGAAAGATCAAGCAGGACTACTAATTAATGCTCAAATTGAGAGATTGCTACTTCCACAAGATTTAATGTTCTCAGGTTGCAGGTTACTTGAATCTGTATTTAGAACAGGAACGGCTAATAACGATATAAACGCACTTTATAACATGAAAGCTATTCCGCAAGGTTATGAAGTAAGCCATTTCTTAACAAGTCCTAGCAACTGGTTTGGATTAACTAACGTTAAGGGAAGTCGTAAGCATTTCGTAAGACGTCCGCTTAAAGTAAACGTTACAACCGATCCCGTAACTGAAACCATGTCAGTGCTTGCATCTGGTCGTTATTCTTTTGGTATGTTTACTCCTCTTGGAGTAATTGGCGCACAAGGTTCTACAGCTTAAACCTACAGGGATAAGTTTTAAAAATCTGTTAAAAAAAGAGGCACTAACTGAAAATAACTAGCTAGTGCTTCATACAATATAAATAAAAGGATAAATTATGTCTCAATTTTATGAATATAATTGGCCTGCTCCCATAGCAAACGGAATATCGCTTTTCCAAACACTAACCGCAAATATTCCGCTGCTGTTAAATGGTTCTTATGTTAACAAAATCACAGGAACAATTAATTTTATTGATTTTGGGATTGTACCAAGAATTACGCTTAATTCAGCGGCCAATCTTTCTGGTATTAATTTTCTTATTACCGGTTATCAGAATGGGGTTTTCATTAGTGAAACCTTAACTGGACCAAATAACACAACAGTTACAAGTGTTAACTGCTTTGATACTGTAACGCAGATAATTCCAACCGGTACTACAGGCTCTACCCTTCAAGTCGGCGTTGCTTCCGTTGGTTATTTTCCAATGATTCTATTAAACACCGCTAAGACCAATACTTCTTCTATAAGCTATGCCTTAAATATCGTAGCAGCAACAGCTAATCCTGCTACTTATCAGGTATTTTTATCGCTAAAGAATAATTTAGGCCTAGGGAAATATGATGACTTAACGTCCCCAGCTAATGGTAATTTTACAGCTCCAGCCGCCGCTGCTACGGCATCTGCATTAATACAGTATAATTCTTTAGCTTCCAATTTACTCATTAAAATTGGCACAAATGCTAATAACTCGATTCTAAAAGCTCAATTCCTGCAATTGTAATTAAAAAGGAAGATAAAATGCCGGCAACTAGTGGAAGTTATAGTTTTAATAGCATAAAAGGAGAGCTGATTATCAGAAAGGCTTATGAGTTAATCGGTATGCCTCTGAGCATGGTCACTGCCGAACAATATAATTCAGCACTTAATATTATTAATTTTATTTTAAGTGATTGGGCTAACTCTAACGTCAACTTATGGACATTAAAGCTAAATCCTGTTTTTTTAACCCCTGGACAATCATCCTACCCTCTGCCAAGCAACATTACTAAAATATTTCAGGTGTTCTTGCGAGGCAACGTAAGACAGAATTTTGGCGGTACTCCTAGTAACGATGGTTATGGAGGAATTGCTGCTTATGCTTTTGACGGTAATCCGCTGACAAGATGCACACAAACCCAGCAGAATGGTAGTATTTCTTATGATTATGGACTGGGAGTTACAAAACAAATCAGCATTATCGGCATTCAAAGTTATGTTTCTAATCGTCCATATAGCTTAGTTTTAGAAGCATCACAGGATACGATAAATTGGTTTCCTGTTTTTACCCCTCCTCCATTATATCCATATCAAGCACATGTAATTTCATGGTTTTATGTACCTGATCCAATTTATGCAAGGGCATATAGAATTAAAGAAACAGGAGGATACACACTCGATATTGAAGAGCTTTATTTTAATAGTATAAGCCAGGATACTACCATGAGCGAGGTATCCAGATATGAATATTTAACCTATCCCAATAAATCACAAATCGGTAGACCTACTATTTACTACGTTGATTACCAGCGGACTCCATCCCTGTATATATGGCAGACTGCTGCTCCAATGTATAATTTAATAATGTATAGCGGTCAAAGCAGTATAGAAACGCTAGAGAATTACACACAAAGCGTAGATATCCCCTCATATTTTTATACTCCTCTAATATATGGACTCGCTAGCATGCTAGCAGCACAATACGCTCCTGAAAAAGAAGAAGGCTTAAAAATGAGATATCAGGAAACTTTAAATCCAGCAGTGATTAATAATACAACGGAAGTACCGCTTAAACTGGAGGTATATGGCAACTAGCTTAAAAGTTATCCCTGTAAATACGCAAATGGGAGATTACGTTAGAAAGGACGTCATTGAACCTATTGGAACTTGTGATTATTCAGGGTTTCCCTTTAGCAGGTCTGATCTAGTTAAGCAATATGAATGGCGAGGGAATCAGTTAGTCTGGACAGGAGCAATAGTCGGGCGTCCTTTTTTAGACGCGCCAAACGAGCAGAATAGACCACCGCAAATAAAAGGTGATCCAAAAGCCGTACAAAATCCTCGCCCATTTGGGATAGAGACACCTCAAGGTCCTGAGGCAATTGGTAATAGTTCGCCTGTTATTTTAGAAGATATCAACTTTACAAGTGATGATATCCCCCCTGTTTTACCTGATTTTGCCGGCCAGAGTGTTAGCAATATAGATGCACGAGAGCGTTTGGAATCGTTGCACCAAATTAAGTTCTAAAGTAATGGCTAATAATTTTAATCCGGGTTTTGATAGAGAAAAAGCAGCTTTTATAGCGTTAGCTAATAGAGGAGAAGGATTAACCCCAATTAACTATTTATATGCAAAAGAGGCTAGTTTTGAAAGTATTTTGTCTTCTGTTATTACCGGCGGTACTGCTGAGCTTTATACAATATATGCAAGCGGCATTAACTCTGCCAGCATCACTAATACTGAAGATATTATTACTAATAGGCTAAAGTGGAGTAATCCCTCTAATGATTATTATATTGGCTTTACTGCCGGTAATCTAACTCAAAACACTATCTGGAGATTACCGCTGCAGGATGGAACTGACGGACAGGTAATAGCAACAAACGGCAATGGTGTTCTATCGTTTATCGATGCCGGCGGAGGATCAGCACCAAAGGATGCGACATATATCTTGCAGCAAACAAGTTCTGACCTTCCAAACGCTCAAGCCTTAAATCAACTAAATAATGGTTTAATGAAAAACAAAGACGGCGTTATACAAATTGCCGTCCCTGGAGAAGATTATTTAAGTACTACCCTCCCCTCAGGTCAATTATTCATAGGGAATAGCTCAAATATTGCCACAGCGCAGCAAACCATTACCATTGATAACCTACCAAATTTAGGCACTGCTAGCATTAATGTGCCTAATCCTCTTGATCCAACTAATCCGATTACAATTTCAGGAGGTAAAATCTGGCACGGCACTGATAACAACAGACCCGAAGAATCTACGGCTTTATTAGTTGTGGAAGGAGATATTGCCTTAATTAATTTCAGGTTCTTTAGCGCTAATTTTATTCTTGGAAAAGGTAACAGCGTACTACAAACATTAATGCCGGGTTCACAATTTCTCTCAAATCTACCAGCAGGTTCTTGGATGCAGACGAGTAGCACAGGAACAGGAACAATTGTTGCTGCTACCATCCTAGAGAATCAACTATTGATGGGAGGTTTAAATAACGTGCCGGAAGCACGGCAAACTATAAATATTGCAAATCTACCCTCCTTAACTGATGGAAGAGTCTGGCAGGGTGATGCAACAAATAGGCCGGTAGAAGTTCAGTTAAACCTTGCTCCAACCGATGCTACTTACATCATAAAAACACCTAATGTCAATTTACCTGAGGCACAGGTTTTAGAGGAACTGGGGATAGGAATGGCCAAGATTGTTGCCGGCGGGGCATTTGCTATTGCAATTGCCGGTGAGGATTATGCAACTATCCAGCAATTAGAAGAAATAGAGCAGCAATGCCAGCAATATGCAGAGCAAGCTGCGACTTCAGCTGAAGAAGCAGCAACCTCGGCAGGCGAGGCTACGGGAGCAGCAACAGAGGCAACAGGGGCGGCCGCTGCTGCTAGTGGTTCAGCAGGGGCGGCAGGAATATCGGCCGGAGCAGCGACAGCTTCGGCACTTGCTGCTGGACTTTCAGCAGGTAGTGCGTCAAGTTCCTCGTCTGATGCCTCCTCGAGCGCCTCTGATGCCAGTCATTCTGCTAGCAGCGCAAGTGGATCGGCAACTAATGCAGCAAATAGTGCAACTGCTGCTCAAACTTACTTAAATACTCTTTTAAATACCGGATTAACCTTGCTGGGAGATGTAACCGGTAGCGGATTATTAAGTACGCCGATTGTTACCACATTTAAACCTAATCCGGTATTTACCGGTAATGGCTCAATGACTATGCCTGCAGGTAACAGCATGCAAAGACCTACTACCCTAATTCCTGGAATGATCAGGTTTAACACTTCACTTTGATTTTATGGTAAAATTTATTAATTATAGGAGGAGATTTAAAATGACCGATAACTTAAATGACAAGAATTTAAAAGCACCATTACCGACATCTACCGGAAAACCAGAAATTACTGACGGCACAAACTGGTTTACTCTTGCTACTGAAAACTGGGTTTTAAATACTATAGGTAGCGTGCCCGCAACTTTGGCAGGAACGACTAGCAATTTAACGGCTACTTATGCTAATGGTACTAGTGGGGTGGGAGCTACTTTAACTAATTCAGGAACACAAGTAGCACTTGTTATTGATGGAGTTACTTTAGCTGCAGGTAACAGGGTTCTAGTTAAAGATCAGACAGCGGCCTTACAAAACGGAATATATACGGTGACTAATATAGGTGGGACTACTGTAAACTGGGTGTTAACAAGAGCTACCGACTTTGATTCCCCGTCGCAAATGGTTAGAGGTAAGACTATCGATGTAATTAGTGGCACAGTAAATGCCGTAACATCATGGATGCTTACTTCAACTGTTGCAACTGTCGGCAGCGATAGCATTACCTTTGCTAAATTAGCTCAAAGTGGTATTACAAATATTTTAGGAACTACGAATCAAGTAATTGTTACCATTACTAATGGAGTTGCAACGATAAGTCTTAGTTCTAACCCTGTATTACCTGGCACTGCATCAGTTACTATCCCAACTGGAACAACCGTGCAGAGACCATCTACTCTAACTGCCGGAATGCTCAGATTTAACACCAGTCTCTAGGAGAGAAATCAAATAGGTTTAAATAATGAAGCTTGAGTTTTTTGATGGAACTAGCTGGTATAGTGTTGCTACTGAAAACTTTGTTAATACTAAGGTATTTGATATCAACTCAAATACCAGCGGTCAATTAAATATCAATCGTTTAAACGGTTATCCGGCCAGTAGCTCTGTTTATTTAAGAGGCGATGGTACTTGGGCTACTCCCACAGGTAGCGGCACAGTAACCTCTGTAGGTATTGGTGTCGGTAGCGGTTTAACTGTGAGCGGTAGTCCTATTACTACTAGCGGTACTATAACAGTTAGTATCAGCAGTATAGCAATAACACAGATAGCAGGTTACAGTGCTGCTCCTACCGATACTTTTGTTAGAGGCAATAACACCTGGAGTAAGATATATTCAAGTATTATTAATTTTGATACCGATCTTAATAGCGGAGGAAAAAATATCAGTGCTCAAACCGGAACATTAATTGCCAATAACCTCGCTGCTTATAATTCAGGGGTAATTGTTTGTGGACACGCCCTTAGTGTGCAGGACACCGGTACTTATAAACCTTATAATGGGAGTTATGGTTATTTAAATGCTTCCGGAAGTGTTGGTACATCTACAGGGCAGAATCCATATTCGATTAACTGCAATAATAGAGTCAAGGCTTCCGAGTTTAATGCCGTTTCTTCCATTAAAACCAAAAATATTGAATCTTCAGGCAAGTCCATAGAAGAGGAAGCATTAAAGATATTTAGTAATATACCTTTCTTTAAATATAGTTATAAAGATAAAATTAAAAATGGTGAAGGTAGCACTTTTGGTGTTATTGCCGAACCTTTAAAGGAAGTTTTACCTGATTATGTTCTAGAGGACAAAAGTTTTGTCCCTAACATATTACAGTCTTGCCTAATTAGACCGATAACGGAATATAGATATCAATTAGTATTTAAAGAAAAATTAACCAATATTGAAGGGAGTAAATTACAGTTAATTTTACTTAATAAATCAGTCGAAGTTGAGATTTTAAAAACCACCCCAAAACGATTAACCATTTCCTGCTCTGAAAAACTACCAAACAATGGATTTGCCTACGGCACTTTTGAAAGCTGTCCATCAGTTACCAAGAATAAACTTTTTGAATTATCAATGGTGGTATTAAAAAACACCTTAAAACGTGTAGAGATTCTTGAGAATAAACTTGAATATCTACGATTCATTAATAACAATTAGGAGAATTAAAATGAATACGACTCTAAAAGACATAAGTACCAACTTAAATGACTTAAAATTAATTACCAGTACCCAAGTCGATCTATCCTATTTTAACAGCCTTGTAAGTAGCGTCTTTAGCGACCCGAGTATATATGCGAGTATCCAATCGGATGTTCAGTTCATTAATCAGATTGGAAGCCAGCTTTTTAACTATTTTACCGCTTCTGACCCAAATACTCAAAAAATATGGTATGTAGCATTGGCCTCAGGTTTAAATCAGTCAATTAATGATGCCAATAACCTAATTAGTAAAATTCCGCCCGAGAACCCCAAAGGAGCTGATTTAACAACAGTTTTAAATATTTTTATAACTGATTGTCAGGCTATTTGTAAAATCATACCGCTTAATCAGCATGAGGTAGCGGGCGCAGAACTGGAAGATTGAATTAGTTAATAGAAATTATGCAAGTAATACGTATCTTATCTTTAGATGGAGGCGGTATTAGAGGGTTGTTCTCTGCTACGTTTCTAGAGAATTTTTGTAATGATGCCGGAATTAAAGGTAATGAATTATGGAAATATTTTGATATTATTTGTGGAACGAGTATTGGCGGTATCCAGGGGATAGCTTACTCACTTGGTCTATCGCCTACTGACGTTATTAATTTATTAACGACTAATGCAACGAGCATTTTTACTATTAGAGCAGGAGTGAACCCTTTGCAACCTCTTGGTCCAGCAGGGTCTGCTACTTTAGGTACTGTGCTGGCAGTTCCGGGAGTTGATCCTTATATCTACAATCAGCAACCTCTCCGAGATGCTTTAAGTCCTATTTTAGGGACTACTCGCATGTTTCAATTAAAAACTAATACTTTGATTACTGCTGTAGGGTTTCAAGGCGGAACTGGTCCTAGCACGGATAATGTTAATTTTCCATACGGCGATGTTACAAGTAGTCAGTATTATCAATTTTCTAATGTTTTAATTCCGAGTTTTACTACCGGACAAAATTATACTTGTATTGACGTTGCTATTGCAACAGGTGCAGCGCCGGTATTTTTTCGTCCAACTCTGATTGGCGGGATGCCTTCTGATACCTTCTTCATTGATGGCGGTTTGTATCAAAACAACCCAACTAGCCTTGGTTATGCGTTCTCTAATATATTATTCCCACAGAACGTTAGCACTTGCATTCTTTCAGTCGGTACCGGATATTCTGATCCTGATATCGAAATAACGACAACATCAAATAACCTAAAAGTAGCCCCTAATAATGGACTCGGGTTACTTGCTAATAGTTTGAATTTAACGCTAAATGGAGCAACGGACGCAGTAGAACTGCAATTTAAACTGATGTCTTTATACAAAGGCGCAACAAATAATCTATCTTACTACAGATTCCAACGTTTTCTCAAGGATCAGGAATTAAGTAAACTCGATAACCCAACACCAGAAGCTATAGCATATTTAAAATCTGAGTCAAACCTCCAATATGGACAGGACGCCATAAAGATACAGCAATTTATTCAAAAATGTAATTTTCAAAAATAATTACATTTATACGATTTTTAAGAGTTATAAGTACTTATATGTTATAATAAAAAAGAAAAAGGAAACATATGGCAGACTTATCAAATATTACCGCTTTAAGCGGTCTTACTATTACCAGTGATCAAACCCTTGGCACTAACAATCCTAACGCTACCTTTGCCGTTAGCAATGTTACTACCGCTCAGAGAGATTTATTACAAAACGTTACTCCTTACGTAGTAAATGGAGTAACAGTTAAAATAAAGGAAGGAACTATCATTTTTAATATCAGCGTTGATAAATTACAAATGTTTAGAAATGGGGGTTGGGAAAGTGTTACAACAAATATAAGTACTGCTACCGGAGTTGGGTTATCTTCATCTCCTTTTTCCATTCCATCTGGCACGAGAGCTGCAGTTGAGGTAGCTGCTAATCAGGTAAACGGATTTATATATAATGATACAACCAATAACCAGGTCAGAGGATATATTAATACCCAATGGATGACTCTATTTACGGTTGCTACTACTGCTACCGGAGTCGGTCTTACTAACGGAGCACCTTTTGTATATCCGTCCGGGCCAAGGGGAAACGTTGAAGTAGCTGCCAACCAAGTCAATGGGTTCACTTATTTTGATGTTACCAACACAGTCCTTAGAACCTATAAAAATGCCTGGCAGACAATTACCTCAGCTTAAAAAGTTAAAAAGCTATTAGCAAATGAACTATAATACTCTTGTTGATCAGATTATAGCTTATGCCAATAGAGGAGGTAGCATTGAATTTGCTGCCTCTATTCCCTATTTTATTGAGATGGGACAGCAGAAAATCTGGAAAGAGCTAAATACTACAGGTTTTCAAAAGGCATTTGACGGTCAGTTTCAGGCAAATAATGCTAATATCTCAAAACCTCCCGATTGGCAGGAAACTATTTCCTTAAGCTATGGAACGCCTGAATCCCTATTTACTAATAATGTAATTTTATTTCCAAGAAGTTATGAGTTTTGCATAAATTATTGGCCAAATGTCGATACCGCTACTATTGATAATCCACCGCTATTTTATGCCGATAAAATACAACCAAATACTAAGCCTTATGATAGAATTTTTATAAGCCCAACTCCTGCTCAAAATAATGTTTATCGGTTAATATATAATGGGCGACCCGACTTAATTACAAATGACAATCAAACAAACATACTAACAGACTACTACCCTGATCTTCTATTTTATGCCGCCTTTTTAGAGGCTCTTATTTATTTAAAGGATGATCAGAGAATGCCTGTCTATACAAAATTATATCAGGAAAGCTTAACGTCTGCTAATAATTTGACCAAAGATCGTTACATCGATCGCAGTGTAAAAAGAGATATAGGGTAATTTATGGCTACACAAAAACAGATATTTCCTATTACCTATAAGCCAGGGATACTCCGTGATGGTTCATTTTTTCAAGGAAGCTACTGCACGCGGGGGCAATGGGTAAGGTTTTTTAGAGGATGGCCTCAGAATATTGGCGGAATGAAAAATTATGTAATATATCTGCAAACTGTACCTGAACTGCTACCACCTAGCTCCACTCCAACCGCAGCTCTTATATACTATGATAGTGATGGGAATAAACACATTTTAGTCGGAGTTTCTCTTGTTACTCAGCAACATAAATATAGCCTAATAGATGCTACTTATAACAATATTGGCGGTCAAACCTTAACTTACTTTACAAAATTTCCTAATCCTACGAATACCTTGACACAATTTGTTGTAGTAACAAGCATCATTAATGCTATTCCAACAAAGGTAATATTGTGCTTAGGAATGAAAAACTACACAGATATTAACAGTAGCGAAGCAATTAGTATTTTTGTAAAAAGGGAAATTGCAGTAGAAAATACAGCTTTTTATAAAACAACTTTTCCTGATTTTGTTTATCAGGAAGCAACAGGTGGAATGCTCTACGCGGGAAGTAGATTATTTTATTACGGCAACAATGGACTTGTTAGATGGTCTTCAATTGCTGCAGAAAAATTCGGTAAGAAAACAAAGTTAAAACTTCCATTTCTGTTTTTTGAAGATAAATATTCCATCAATATTAGCACCGATAAAGTAATCTACGGCGCAGAATGGCGAGGAGGAGCAAACTCGCCGACTATAATCTTCTGGACACTCGGCTCAGTTGTTCTTATTACCAATACTACAGGTAGCAATAATCAGGTCATTGATGATCCTGATGACCTTTCTTTTAGCAAAAAGGTATTATCAAGAGATAGCTCCATTCTATCTTCAAATAGCGTAGTTGAATATGACGGGATATTCTACTGGCCTGGAACACAAAGATTTTTTGTATTCAACGGCGTAGTTCTTCCGCTTGAAAATAATCTTAATCGTCAGACTTTTTTTGACTCGCTCGATATGAGTAAGCGTCAGAGGGTCTTTGGCGTAAAAAACGTAAGCAGAGATGAAATATGGTGGTTCTACCCTGAAAAGGGGAAAGATGCTAACGTTGGATGCACCAGAGCTGTTATTTACAATGTTGTAGATAATACCTGGTATGATACGGATATAGAAAGGGCAGCGGGTTATTTCGATAATACCGGCGGTAACATGTATACTGTAGGAAAAAACCTGAGTCCTTACGAAGGTGATAATAACAGTTATGTCTGGCAACATGAAGTCGGAAACGATCAGGTCAATCTTTATAAGGCACCAGACCAGCAAACTAAAGCTATTCCTTCCTTCTTTACGACTCCTATAATTTCTTATGCTACCTTTAATCCACAAAAACAGGTAGCAGGAATTGATTACAACATAGCTATAGAAAGGATAGAGCCTAATATTGTTGGCACAAAAAAAATAAAGATGACTGTTAGTATCAATACGTATGAATATCCCGCAAGTGCTCCTGTAACAGCTACTTATAACCTGACTGATGATAGAGAAGTATAGAATCTAATTAGACCGGTTATTAATTAACGCATACAAGGAAGAATCATTAATTTTACTTTTAAATCAGAAGGTATCGGTTCTGGTTATCAGATGGGAACTAGTTTTGTTTTAGCTGAAATAGATGACGGGCGTCCATGATTAGTGTTTATCCTAAATATATTAGTATTAAATACTGGGCAGCTACTGTTTGCGATGATTATTCGGATTTTCCTCTCCCCATCCTCCATGATGAAACGAAATGGGCAGCATGGGCAGAGAATTTAATCAGTATCGAACCGTTTATGATTGCTGGAGTACCAAGTCCCTATAAAGACGTTCGTAAAAAGGATGGAGAACTTGCTTTTAAAAACTGGGAAGAATGGGCAAAAAAAGCCTATTTGGTTATGCTATCTGATCCAGAATAAACTATGATTTTTTAAGTCTACAATTATTTCGTGCTATAATAAAAAAGAAAAAAGTGAGCAGATCAATAATTATGGCTCTAGACCTTGGTACTACTACCGGCTGGGCTACCTGCGATTTATCGGGTAACATAACTTCTGGGACTACTAGCTTTAAAACCGGTAGGTTTGAAGGCGGCGGCATGCCTTTTTTACGTTTTAAACGATGGCTTACCGATTTTAAGGCACTACTTGGAGCTATTGATGCAATTTATTTTGAAGAAGTAAGAGCCCATAAAGGAGTAGATGCCGCCCATAAATATGGGGGATTTGTTGCTCACCTTACCGCTTGGTGCGAACACCACCGGATACCCTACAGCGGCATACCTGTTGGAACGATAAAGAAACACATTACCGGTAAAGGAAACGCTCCTAAGGATAGCGTAATAAGAGCCGTTAAAAACAAGGGATTTTCTCCCATTGACGATAACGAAGCCGATAGCCTTGCCCTACTTGATTTTGTACTAAATTACCAAGAGAAAATTGAAGATTAATTTATTTTAACTAATAATTATTAGTGCCTATTTCCTAGGCATTACCTGTAAATCTCAAGCAAGCTTACTCTATAAAATATAATGCACAAAGTTATCAAGATTTTTGTGGATAAATTAATCTATGATCTTAACGTTGATAGCAAATACTTTTTCCTTTTTAGTAGCTAGCTCATACTCTACTTTCTGATTCTTTGTTATCTTTTCTATACCTGATGTTTTAAGATCATTCTGATGAACAAAAACATCCTTTGAACCATCATCAGGTTTAATAAATCCATACTTGCCTTCGGTAGAATAAAATTTAACAACTCCTCTTTTCATGAATATAATTTCATTAGTTAAATATCCAACCCAAAATATCAGATTTAACGTGTACTTAAAAGCATTTTTGGTTATTCCGGTAGGTTATTCATCTCCTGCAAATTTTTATTTAAAGCTACCGCAGAATATCCGGTAATTTCTTTAATACGATGATTTAAAGCGGTAGTAGTTGCAAGGTTATTAGGATTTTCTGCTAATTTCAGAGCTAAATCCAAAAACTTTTTATCAGTTAATAACTTGGTCGCACCATATCCCCCGCCAAGAAGCTTGGTTGTGGTAATAGGATCATAAAATAATCCAAAAATTGCCGCGCTAATCCCACCAGTAGTAGCCGTCCCTGATGGATTAGGAATATTTTTACTTTTTACAGCCATAGCTTTTGCTACAGTACCTAATTTCTGTATTTTTTTAAAAGTCTCAGGAGTAAGCTGTTTTCTAATAGATACACTATTTTTAGGATTGTTTATTGCTTTAGCAAGAGCGTTATAAGATAGACTTTCAGTAGCGTAATTCGTAGCTTTATGGCCAAGTATATTTTCCAGTTTTTCTCTTCTAGCTACATCCCCGTATAATTTATCAGCTTCCTTAAAAGCATCATACCACTCTGGGTTACTCTTGCCGTACTCCTGGATATCCCGTGAAATCGCTTTTTGTATTTTCTTAAGCTGATTTTTAACTCCCGCGTCTGTATCCCATTTTATAATCGAATTCAGGCTCTTTTTAGTCCCAACAAGTTTATTAACATCATATTCTTGTAATGGTAACTTTATAGGACCATACTGACTGACTATCTTTGATGCTGGTTCAATCTCATTTTTAATAGTTTCAAGTGACTGCAGGAGGCTTTTTTCATCAGGGGAAAGAATAGCCGTATTGATTTTAATATCATCAATGGCCTTTTTAAGATTAACCGGTAATACTTTTGCCTCCTGTGGTAATGAAGTTGCTACTTTATTATATAAACCGGCAATATGACCTTCTATCTCCGGAGTTCTTGATGGACCAATTTCATCTAAAATATCACTTAATACTTTTTGTGTCTGTTCTTCGGCAAGTGCATATTTATTTTTTAACTTATTACCAAAAATGGGAGCTTTCCCCACGTACTGATCGGCTAAGGCCGTTAATTTAGAGTCGGTAACTGCTGCAGCTGGTAAATCTATGCCTAAATCTCTTGCTGCCTTAGCTGCTTCAATATTCATACTCTTAGGCGTTAACCCCATAATTTTCATTGGTATTTTTGCAAGTGCCTGGCGAGGTTTCGTAAAGTTATTTAACAGACTTTTACTTTTAATAATAGCTGTAGGAGTAGCAACGCTAGATATCAGATCAGATACAAGCGGATCAACTCCTGCTTCCTGCAGTACTCCCGATCCACCGCCTATGCTACTGCCTGTTCCTATATCCTTGGCAAATTTTGATAATAAAGATTTACCACCCCCTCTAGCTGCTATTCCAGCAGCATTTACTCCGGCACTAGTTGGAAGAGGGAAGCTCGCCGTAGCTCCTCCAAATTCTCCTGCTTTATATAGAATATTTCCTAAACTATCATTCTCCTTAGGCTTCATGGAAGCTAAAGATTCGAGGGCTTTATTTGTAGTATCAGACATTACTTGTGCCGACTCTGGCAGGATTGGAGCAACAACTCCGGGTGCTACCTCCATAACACCTGCCCCGAATTGATCCGCTCCCTCCGCTAACCCGCTTCTCATAAAACCTGATAATGCTCCCTTGCCAAATTGACCAAGCCTATCAAGAAAAGATGGCGCGGTTTCTTTTGCTACAGCTTTGGGACTCCGGTATTTATCAAATACACCACTCCTTTGGCTCGGTAATTGATCTCTATCTATATTTTTAGGAGCTTTATATTTATCAAATTTACTCATTAACTACCTGCAAACCATCATTATCCATGGCATCTTGTACCCAATCTTTATGAACCCAATCTTTTGCACCTGTTATCGGATCAACCATAAAAACCCTATCGCCGCCGTTAATGCTCTTATCCCCTTCATCAGCACTTATACCGAGCATGGCTCTTAAATCATTAATAACGTTTAAATTTGTTGCCATATCATTATCAGGCGATATAGACGGTATATGTTTAAATTCTTCCTGATTTGTGTATTTAAAAGCTTTATTCAATTTGCCGCGTAATACCTCACCTATTGCCCAAATTTTTGCCTGATCCGGACTATATTCCTGATTACTGAATTTTGATCGGAAGTTTTTTGCCAGTAGCGACCTCTCCCCTTCAGAACCAAGGTTTGTAACCGTATTTTCTGCATGAGTCAGCATTCCTTTCAACTCGTTCAAAGCTTCCTGCTTTTCTTGTTCTTCTTTACTTTTCTTGAAATTATCTAGTAAATTTTTGCTGCCCCCTTTTTCCCTTTTGAAGTTATCAAGTAAATTATGATACCTTTTTGTCTCCTCCAATTGCCTCTCTTGGAATTTACGATGCCAGACTTTATCTTCTCTGCTATCGGCTAAAGCTTGCTCCGTTCTTTGATGCTGCAATATTTGATTAGCCAAACGCTCATTTTCGGCAATAGCTGTATCCTCGCTAGTATTATAAGCCGAGAGTGCCGGATTCATCGCCCTCCCTATTGGACCGGTGTTAAGAACGAGGTTGTTTGGGACATCGGTATTAAAATTTGTTAATATCCGTCATATACTATAAGATCAAATTGGAAAGTCTTTAATCTT
>Ga0116230_10001979_pt1 | contig 19752 bp, 16 predicted proteins | sample S1TSphfallax_3_FD_88678 | JGI IMG/M metagenome (GOLD analysis project Ga0116230, IMG submission 88678) | Host-associated microbial communities from peat moss isolated from Minnesota, USA - S1T2_Fd - Sphagnum fallax MG | ecosystem: Host-associated > Plants > Peat moss > Unclassified | place... | reverse complement strand
GATCGTCAGCTGGGCAGAGCTTCCTCAGGCCTACGCCGCATGGGAGGATGCGGTCCTGCTGCCACGACGTGAGGCGTTTGCTCGCACGACGAGCGAGGATCTCGATCCATTGGGCTGGGAACCGGCGCCGATCATGGTGGAGATCGTCGGGAGCTGTCAGGCCGAGACGCTCGACCTGGTCGCCCGCCAAGCATCGGCGGCAGGCAAGCTCGTAGGCCAGATCACGACATGTCTCACCGTGCAGAACCTGCCGGTACCCATACCGCCGCACGAGCAACCTGACGCCGTCGTCGTGTTCCCCGGGATCAGATTGATGCATCCCGAACGGCTCGATCGCTTCGTCTCCGTGCGCGATCACGACACATTCTTTGCCGAGACCGTCGAGTACCTTCGCTGCTATCTCGACTCGGTGATCGCTGTCCGTCGAGGTGTCCCGACATGGGTCCTCGGTGTGATGGAACCGGTCCGTGATGCCCTCGGAGCTGGGGGGCGGGGACTGCATCTCTCGGATCAGCGCTACTTCATGCGCCGGTTGAACGACGAGATTCTTCGCTGGTGCGAGGAGCAGGACCAGGTCCACTTCGCCGACGTGGACGCGCACGCTGGCGCCTGGGGAAAGGCTCAGATCGATGAGGCGCCCATCGTGTTCTCGGCTCACCGCACGCCGAGCGACCCGACCGGCGATCCCTACGGGCGCCAGGCTCTCGAGCTGTTCTACGTCGACATCATGCGGACCGTCCGCCAGCAACTCGTCACGATCTCCGGCGAAGCACAGGTCAAGGCGGTGATCGTGGATCTCGACAACACGATGTGGGACGGTCTTGCATCCGACCTCGACACGTGCGCGTGGACCGAGCGCTCGACGGCCTTGGCCGACGCACTGCGGACCTTGAAGCGACGGGGGATCCTGCTCGCCGTGGCGTCGAAGAACGACGAGTCCTTCATTCGCGCGCATTGGCCTCGACTCGTCGGAGGACCCTCGTCCTCGGGTCGTCTGCCACTCGATCTCGACGACTTCGATGCGGTCAAGATCAGCTTCCGACCGAAGTCGGAGACCATCGCCGAGGTTCTGCGCGACTTCAACATCTTGGAGGACAGCGTCGTCTTCATCGACGACAACCCGCTCGAGCGAGAGGAGGTCCAAGCGCGCTTCCCCGACATGCGCATGCTGGGATCGGCCATGGACCACGTGCGGTCGGCGCTGTTGAGCAGTCCGTTCACCCAGCGTCACGTCCGCCTCGCCGAAGATCGGCTACGTGCCGCCTCGCTGCGCCAGCAGGCGGTGCTCCGCCGTGAACTGGAGGAGGGCGGAGCAACGGCGTTCCTCAGCACGCTCGGTCTCGAATGCACCATACGCACCGTCGATTCAGTGGTCAGTCCTTCAGGCCAGCGAGCGGTGCAACTCGTCAACAAGACGAACCAGTGGAGTCTCAACGGCGCCCGGCTGGCCGATCACGACCTTGCGGTGATGTTGGCCGAAGGGCGATCCCTCATAGTCGCCGAGGTCAACGATCGCGCCAATGAGTACGGCATCGTGGCCGCGTTGCTCGTCGAGGTTGCACAGCGCCGCGTCACCCACATGGTGGTCAGCTGCCGAGTTATCGGCATGGGAATCGATCGCGCCATCGCAGCGTGGCTTTACGAGCGATACGGCGCCCTGCGCTACGAGTTCTGTGAGACTGGCAGGAACAAGGCAGCCCAGGCGTTCCTGGAAGAGGTAGCCGGCCAGCTCGCCGACGAACAGCATGCGGGTGCGCAGATGGCAGGTCCATGGATGGTCGAGGCGGTGTCGCTCCCCGTGCATGTCACGGTCAAGGATGCCTCGCCTACCGCTGCCCCGGACCTTCCGGCTCCCCAGCTCGTCGGCTGAGCTCGAGTGTGAGCTCCAGTCTGAGCTCGAGGTTGAGCGTCATAACACCTTCCGCTCGCTGATCCGTGAGCGACGGCCTCGGCCTGCGGTCTACATACTTTCGTTGATGGCAAGGAAAGTGATGTCACGTAGGATGAGATCGAGCAAAGGAGCCGACACATGGATCGATTCACGACCTGCCTCAGCGGCGCGCCCGGACATTCGGTAGGTGCAACTCGCCGGGGGATTCACGCACGTGTCGTCCGGACCGGCCTTGCCGGCACGATCGGCTCCGTGGCAATCGTGGCACTTGTGACAACTGGAGCAGCGCAGGCCAGCACGCATGAGGCAGCGACCAGCCCACACACTTCGGTCGGCGCCACGACATGTGCCAAGGTTCCAGGATCGAAGGTCTCGGCCATCGTGGGCTTCACGGTGCCAGCGACTGCAACGCCGCTGGCAGATACCATCAAGCCCTCAGCAGCGAACGACGGCATCGGCGGATCGTTTGTCGGCTGTGAGTACGGCTCGCTCACGAGCGCAGCCAATCTCACAAAAGTTGCGTTCCTCGAGACCTATCAGCTTTCGCGACCCCTCAACGCTGCCGAATACGCCAAGTTCGTGAAGTCGACGGAGAAGGTCGCCGGTGCCAAGGTCAGCACCTACACAGGGCTCGGCTTCCCGGCGATCTATTTCTCTGCCGACGAGAGCGGCATCTTCTTCCAGGGTATTTTCGGTTTCAACGGCACTCATGGCTTTGGCTCTGCCGTCTACTCGAAGACAATCCCGACGTCGAAGGTCGCCGCGCTCACCAAGCTCGCAGAGAGCCTCTGACGAGCCAGTACGCCCGTCCTGGCGAAAGCACACGATGCGAGCCCCAGAAGCCGGAAGCTTTCTGGGCGCTGAATAGCTGCTCGTAGGCTTGCCCCGGCCGCGATCGCCGGGCCAAGGCACCTTCGAGTGCCAGCGGTAGGTAGCACTTCTGGTGATCGGGTGCGTGCCGGTACATCCGGACCCTATGGTGGGCCACGTGGAGCGCTTCGTCGACTACCTCGACGAGCAAAATTTGCGCACACGAGATGTCAAAGACGACTCCGTGGAGCCGTTAGAGACAACGCGAGGAATGGCCGCCTTACCCCGTGACGGCGGGCACACAACCTCTGACCAGACAACAGCGTACGAGGAACGTACACTTTCGATGGAAGCGAGCACATGCCGTGCAGTTGCGACATCAAAATTCGTGGTTGCCTTCAGCGGTGGGGCGGCGGTTGAGCACTCGGACTGAAGGGCGGACGTGGACAGCGTGAACGATCTGAGCACGGCGAGTCGCACGGCGCATACAGACCTCGGGCGGACTGACGCCGAAGCTTCCGGCACCGAGATTCCGGCCTTCTTCATCCACCGGGTCGGATCGACGGTGCACATGCCCCAGCCTCGCGCTGCGGTCCTTCACGCGATCCCCATCGTGTTCGAGGGCATCATCGCCCCCATGGTGCTCTTCTACATCACCCTGATGGCCGGTGGTTTCCGAGCAGCTCTTCTCGTGGCCCTCGGCTGGTCCTACGCCGCAGTCATCCGACGAGTGATGCGTGGCGAGCGTGTCTCGACACTTCTCGTCCTCGGCTCACTCCTTATCACCATCCGCACGGTTGTTGCCTATGTGACCGGGAGTTCATTCGTCTACTTCGTGCAGCCCACCGCGGGAACCTTCATCATTGCGCTCGTGCTGGTCGGCTCTGCGATTATCCGCCGGCCGTTCACGCAGCGTTTCGCCCATGATTTCTGCCCGCTGGATGCCGACCTACTCGCCGAAGACCGGGTACAGCAGTTCTTCGTTCGCATCTCGCTGGTGTGGGCAGCAGTCCTGTTGATCAACGCCGGTGTCGTGCTCTGGCTGCTCTTGTCGTCCTCCCTCAAGGCATTTGTGCTGGAGCGGATGGCCGTGACGTGGTCCCTCACGGCCTGGGCGATCTTCTGCTCGATCTACGGCTTTGTCGTGACGATGCGGCGAGACGGGAGACGCGTGCAGTGGGGTCAGTATGCGAGCCCGCTCTTGGCGGCCGCAGCTGTGCCGGTCACCATCGGCACTGACGAGGCCTGACCGTTACCTGAACCCTCGCCAAATTCCGGCGAGGTTGAAGCCCGCTCGCTGGGGACCGGGGAGCACGACGGGACGGTGCCCGACGCCTTTGCTACGTCGTGATCGGCCGACAAGCACAACGCGCCGATGTCGAGTGCAGCTCGGACAGCACGAGGACTCTCAGTCGAGCACGGTGCGCGTGATCGACGCGTTCGCTATGTCTGTCCAGCTCATCTGGCTCGGCTGGAGGCCATCGAGGTAGGCGAGCGCAGCACGCACCACTCCGCCGTGGGTCACGAGCACGATCGGTCCCCCAGTGGTTCCAGGGCCCCCAGCGGTTCGAGGGCCCCCAGTGGCGACAGGGCCCTCGGTACCCCCGGTGCCGGTGACGACAGGGCGGCGGAGATCATCGATCAGCATCGCGACGCGGTCGTATAGCTCTCGGATGGACTCACCTCCCTCGGGTCGAGCGTCGGGATCGACGACGTGGGTGGTGCTCGTGCCGAGATCTGGACGTGCCACCGATGGCGTTGCCTCCGCAATGCCAAGACGACGCTCTCGCAGACGACGGTCGACGCGCGGGATGAGCCCGGTCGCTACGGCAATCGGCATCGCCGTCTCTATCGCTCGCCAGAGGTCACTGACATAGAGCCGAGATGGTGCCGAGCTCTCCAGCTCGGAGGCTGCAGCGGCGGCCTGGCGCCTTCCCGTCTCGGTGAGACCTGGAGCGTCGGGGCTCTGTCCTTGAATGAGTCCTGCCGTGTTCCACCCGCTCTCGCCGTGACGTACCCAGATCAGCTCGACGGTCACCGACTACTCCTGACAAGGCCGCCCCTACACGGGCTGATCCTCCACAGGAGGCTCTCCCACGGGTCGCCGTCCACGGGCAGCCTGGCGTGCGAGCGTTGCATGGGCGGCACAGTAGGCCAGCGACGCGCCATACTGCCTCTCCATGGCGAGCAGGGTTAGCGTCGGGGCAGCAGCCCTCGAACTCGCGGATCGAGACCCAGTTATCGCCAAGATGGTGGAGGCCGTGGGCAAGCCACGCTGGGCAAGCCCGCACGACACGCACTTTGCGGCGCTGGCGCGATCGATCGTGTACCAGCAACTCGCTGGAGCCGCAGCCTCGGCGATCCACGGTCGCCTGATCGCAGCGCTCGACGGCGTCGTTGAACCGGAGGCACTACTACGACTGAGCGACGAGCAATTGCGGGCCCTCGGCCTTTCGACGAACAAGACACGCTCGCTCCAAGATCTTTCCACCAAGGTGCTCGACGGGACGGTGGTCCTCGATCCTCGCCGCATCGCGCGCGAGAGCGATGACGAGGTGATCGAGCGGCTGTCGACGGTGCGTGGCATCGGTCGCTGGACAGCTCAGATGTTCCTCATGTCTCAGCTGCGACGCCTGGACGTTTGGCCGAGTGGCGACCTCGGTGTGCGCCGAGGCTTCGGGTTGGCATGGGGCAGGGAGATGCCGAGCGAGCGAGACCTCGAACCCCTTGGCGAGCCTTATCACCCCTACCGCTCCGTCGTGGCCTGGTACTGCTGGCGAGCCTGTGAGCTCTACGCAGGCGCTCGGGAGAGCGCTGCGACTCGGTGACCTTCCTTCGTCCAGTCCGACCCAGAGCGCCTGCGGCCCGTTAGCCTGAAGTGGCATGAGCGGTGACCGATCATGAAGCAGCGCATCCTTGTCGTGGATGACGAGCCGTCGCTGCTCGATTCCGTGGCCACGGTCCTTCGCTACGAAGACTTCGACGTCGAAGTGGAGTCGACGGGGTACGGAGGTCTTGCGCGTGCGCAGAACCACTCCTTCGACCTGATCGTGCTCGACGTGATGCTCCCCGATATCGACGGCCTCGAGATCACACGCCGGCTCCGAGCTGACGGCCTGCGCGTGCCCGTGCTCTTCCTCACCGCACGTGGCGAGGTCGACGACCTGGTTCAGGGTCTCGCAGCAGGTGGCGACGACTACGTCGCCAAGCCGTTCTCGCTCGCCGAGGTTGTGGCTCGTGCCAAGGCGCTGGTACGGCGAACCCAGGGCGTGGAAGACGACGGACGGCTGCGCTTTGCCGACGTCGAGCTCGACGAGCAGACGCACGAAGTGTGGCGCGCAGGGACGCAGGTCAAGCTCACTGCGACAGAGTTCAACGTGCTTCGGCTCTTCCTTTTGAACCCACGTCGGGTGCTCTCCAAAGACCAGATTATCGATCACGTGTGGCACTACGACTTCGGTGGCAACCAGAACATCGTCGAGACCTATGTGCGTTACGTGCGCAGGAAGCTCGACGCCCTCGGGCCACCGCTCATCCACACGATCCGGCTCGTCGGCTATGTCATGCGCGAGCCGGACCCGCAACCCTGACGTCGAAGAGATCCCCCAGGATGTCGCTCAAGGCGAGGCTCCTCATCGCGCTCGTGGCGGTGGCCTTTGCTGCACTTCTCGTTGCGGACCTTGTGACTTACTCGGAGTTGAAGACGTTCCTCTACAGCCAGGTCGACTCGTCGCTTCAGACCTCGCACGTCGCGATTGAGGCAGCGCTCGAAGGCAATACCCCACCAAGTAGCCAGGAAGCGGACAACGACGGCGATGATGACGGTCCATCTGCCCCTTCATCCACCGTTTCCGATGGCGGCAAAGGGGCAGCCTTTTGTGCCTCGACCGCGAATGAGTTGGCGCCGGGGACCTTTGTGTCGGTCCAGAATCCACGCGGCCAGTCGGTTGTCGATGGTGACGACTGCCCAGCAATCGAGATCGGTGGCGCACGATATTCGCCGTCGTTGCCGAAGGTGATCTCCGGCTTCTCTGCCGTGGGGCCAAATCGCGAGCAGACCGTCTATCTCACGGCGGATTCGAAAGAGTCTGGAGGACCGACATTTCGCGTCCGGGTCTCGAAGCTCCAAGCAGGCCCTCTTGTCGGCGACGAGCTCGTCCTCGCGGAACCGCTGGGGTCGACGCACAGCACGATCGTGCGTCTCATTGAGGTGGAGCTGATCGTCGCTGGCGCAGCGCTTCTTGCAGCAGTCCTCGTGGGCTGGTGGCTTGTCCGTCTCGGCCTTGCGCCCTTGCGCCGAGTCGAGCAGACAGCAGAGACGATCGCAGGAGGAGATCTTGCACACAGAGTGCCAGGGGCTGGAGTGCGTACCGAGGTCGGTCGAGTCGCTCTCGCTTTGAACTTCATGCTGGAAAACATCGAGGAGGCCTTCGCTGAGCGGGACGAGACCGAGTCCCAATTGCGAGAGTCCGAAGATCGGTTGCGGCGCTTCGTCGGCGACGCCTCACATGAGCTGCGTACGCCAGTGGCCGCCATCTCCGCCTACGCCGAGCTGTTCGAGCGCGTCAACGATCGAAGTGGTGAGGACGCCTCGCGCATCTTGCGGGGCATTCGACACGAGACCGACCGGATGGGTCATCTTGTCGAGGATCTGCTCTTGTTGGCCCGTCTCGATGAGGGTCAGCCGCTCGCGCACGAGCCGGTTGAACTTGTCGATCTGCTTTCTGGAGCGCTCTACACAGCGCGAGCGGTCGGCCCCGATTGGCCTGTGCAGCTCGTGGCTGAAGATGCGGTCGAGGTCCTCGGAGACGCCATCCGCTTGCGCCAGGTCGTCGACAATCTCCTCGGTAACGTGCGCGCTCATACCCCACCGGGGACCTCGACGACGGTGCACGTCTTTCGCTCGGGGGGCGACGCCATCGTCGAGATCGCCGATGAAGGTCCAGGCATCACCGAGGAGCAGGCGAGCCGAGTCTTCGAGCGGTTCTATCGGGTCGAGGCATCTCGATCTCGGACCCATGGTGGCGCTGGACTCGGTCTTTCCATCGTGGGCTCCATCGTCAACGCGCATGGCGGGACGGTGACGGCCCGGCCCGGCAACAGCCGCGGAGCGGTATTCACCGTCACGCTCCCTGTTGCCGACCGGACCACATCCGCCGATCCCGTGCTGTCTAGCGACCAGCACTGAGGATGTAGACGGTCTCGCCACCGATGGTACGGGCCGTGAAGTGGCTCTCCACCCACGACGTGATCGCACTAGCAGTCGAGCTGGTCGACGAGCCCGGACCAGCACCCAATCCTCCCGAGGCGATGAAGTAGTGGATGGCGCCCGCGCGTACGTACGACTCGAACTGCGCGAGTGACGGTGCCGGGTCGGTCCCGTTGAACCCTCCGATGGCCATGACCGGTTCATCGGTCGCCAGCTGGTAGCCAGCAGCACTGTTCGCCCCAACCGTCGCTGCAACCCACGTGTAGCGCGAAGCATCGCTCTCGAGAGCCTTGACCAGTGAGGCGGCCGGGGTGCTCGCTTGAAGCAGGCCGCCGCCAGCACCGCCGCCGCCAGCACCGCCAACAGCACCGCCACCGCCAGCTCCACCAGCCGCCGTCCCACCGAATCCGGCACCAGAGGGAGCGCCGGCCGTCCTCCCGACGGGTGCACCGGTTGGTCGTGCGCCGGTCGATCCAGGCGCGCTGCTGCCGGTGACGCCCCCTCCGACGGGACCGCCTCCTCCGGCGGCACCGCCCCCTCCGGCGGCACCGCCAAAGGCTGCACCAGCCCCTCCGGGACCACCGCTGGCGTTGCCAGGAGCGCCTCCGGGGCCACCGCCGAAGCTCGACGACCCAGTTGCCGTCGGACCAGCCGATGGGATGGAGCCGCTTTCGGCCTTCGAGGCCGTGTCGATGGTGTACGCCGCTGGGCCGGCGAGGGCGACGATCAGCGCCGACATGCCGAGGAATTGCACTCGCCGCCCTACGCCTCGGCCCGCGATGGCAATGGCCAAGGCGAGCAGCAAGCCCACTGGCAAGACGATGTCACGTAGCTCGGGCATCCATGTCGGGCTTCTGTCGAGAAGCACCCACGCCCAACTCGTCGTTGCAGCCAGGGCGCTCGCCAGGACGAGTCGCGCGAGAAGTTGCGAGCGGCGTCGCCAGAGTAGGACCGTAGAGATCGCCACAACCCCACTGATTGGCGCAGCGAGCGCAACCGAGTAGTAGGGGTGGATGATGCCCTTCCCGAAGCTCAAGATGACGTCGCTTACAAGGAGCCAACTCCCGAAGGCGACCAGGGCCGTGCGCTCGCGGTCCGTGCGTGGACGGCGCCCCAGTGTGAAGAGTGCTCCCACGAGCAGGATCAGTGCGCCCGGAATCAGCCACGAGATCTGACCACCGAAGCTCGGCAAGAACATCCGATCCCATCCAGTGGGCCCCCATTGGCTTGCGGTGCTGCCGTGCTCACTACCAGTGAGGCGTCCGAAACCGTTGTAGCCGAAGATCAAGTTGAAGATGTTGTTGTCCTGTGAGCCCCCGATGTAGGGCCGCTCACTCGCAGGTGTGAGTTCCACTGCGGCCACCCACCAGCCCGCACCGACAGCCAAAGCAGCGGTCAAGCCGAGTAGCTGGCGGAAGCGCCGTCCGACACGGTGCGGTCCGGCAACGAGGTAGACGAGGCCAATGGTCGGCAAGACAAATGCTGCCTGGAGCATCTTGGTGATGAACCCCGTCCCGACGAGCATCCCGGCGAGCAGCAGCCATCGAGTGCGTCCGTCTTCGAGAGCGCGGACCAGCGCATAGATCGAGCCCATCAGGAGGAGCGCCAGTAGTGCGTCCGGGTTGTTGAATCTGAACATCAGAGCGGCTACCGGCGTAAGAGCGAGTGTTGCGCCGGCGATCAGTCCAGCTCCTGCGCCGAACCAGCGGCGAAGTGTCGCATACAGCAGAGCAACGGTTGCGACGCCCTCGAGGGCCTGAGGGATCAGCATGCTCCACGAGCTGAGACCAAAGATGCGTGCGGAAAGTTCCATGACCCAGAGCGACGCTGGAGGCTTATCGACAGTGATGAAGCTCGACGAGTCGAAGGAGCCGAAGAAGAAGGCCTTCCAGCTCTTCGTGCCGGCTTGTACCGCAGCGGCATAGAACGAGTTCGCCCAACCCGAGCGGTCGAGTCCATAGAGGTACAGCACCGCAGTGGCTGCGAGCAGCACAACAAGAGTCGGCCGTGCCCACGCTGGGTCTTCGAGGTTTCCTCGCAACCGTGCTCTCAGCCACACCGCAGGAAATGCTTGAGAGGATCGCCTGCCATTCGTGCGTGCTCGTCCAGCAGGTTCGTGCCGGCGCCGATCACGCCCTTCGGTCGCTGCGTCATCACCTGGTCTATCGCCGGGTCGCGTGCCGGCGGGGGTGTCGAGAAGTTGATCGATGGCTGTCGTCATGGGGATCTCACCTGTGTTGATTGGGTTCTGGGCCCAGTCGGGTCCTGCCGTAATCCGGCGACCCAGTTAGACCTCGCCGTGTTCCAGCGATAATGCGATAATCCGAGCAGCGTCTGTGCCGCCGTCGTGACGCAACTGAGAGCCAGCGGGGAGCATGAACACGTGGGGAGTAGTCACCACGGCTCTGCAGCGGGGACACAGCTGACTCACACCATTGCTCCACACACTCCGATCTATGAACGAATTGCTGGAACACACGCACAACACGGCCGAATGCACCAATCTCCACCGACCATGTGTAGACATAGCGCTCCCTGTTTTTAACGAAGAGCGTGACTTGGCACCTTCTGTGCAACGATTACGCCGCTACCTCGACGAGCGCATACCGTTCAGCTGTGTTGTGACCATTGTCGACAATGCGAGCACGGACTCCAGCTGGAGCGTGGCCACCCGCCTTGTCGATGAGCTCGGGGGTGTGCGAGCAGTGCACCTCGACCAAAAAGGTCGGGGTCGAGCTCTTCGCGCAGCATGGACATTGAGTGAGGCGGACGTCGTCGCCTATATGGATATCGACCTCTCGACTGATCTCAATGCGCTCCTGCCTCTGTTGGGCGCCGTGGTGTCTGGGCACAGCGACCTCGCCATCGGCAGTCGATTGGCCCGAGGAGCGCACGTCGTGCGGGGGGTCAAGCGGGAGGTCATCTCTCGTGCGTACAACGTGCTTCTGCACGTCATGTTGCACAACAAGTTCAGTGATGCTCAATGTGGATTCAAAGCAGTTCGTGCCGAAGATGCCCGCTGGTTACTTCCCGCTGTTGTCGACGACCAATGGTTCTTCGACACCGAGCTCCTCGTGCTCGCCGAACGTGCCGGTCTGCGCATTCACGAAGTCCCGGTCGACTGGTGCGACGATCCAGACAGTCGAGTCGACATCGCCAAGACGGTGCGAGACGACCTTCGGGGAGTGGCACGTCTCTCGAAGGAGATTGTCGCCGGTCGCTGCGGTCTGGGTTCGCACTCCACTCTTCCCCAGTCGCTGTCCCGGAACCAGCTGTCCCGGAACCAGCTGCCCCGGCGCCAGCTGCCCCGGCGCCAGCTGCCCCGGCGCCAGCTGCCCCGGCATAAGTGGGGGAGCGGTAGCGTCTCATCGTGACCTCGGAAAGCCCTGCCGCTGCGGATGACCCAGCTCGCCCCGATGGCCCCCGGGCGCTTCGCTTTGCCATCCCGGAGTCGACACCACTTCTCTTGGAGATCGTCGATGTGGCGCCCCTCACGCCGAACGTGCGGCGACTCTCGATGCGTGTTCAACCTGGCTCGACTGGCGTACCTCTCTCGTATGCCCCTGGGCAAGACCTCTCGCTCTCGGTGACAGGCCCAGGTGATGCGCCGGTCAACCGCCGCTACACGATCAGCTCCTACGACCCTGCCACGTCGATCGCTGAGCTCGATATCGTCCTGCACGGCGACGGCCCAGGCTCGCACTTTGCCGCCGCAGCTCGCAGTGGCGACGCGGTCGAGGCGATTGGACCCCGAGGAAAGATCACCCTTGTTCAAGGAGCCTCGAACCACGTCTTTGTGGCAGATGAGGCTTCCTTGGCTGCAGCGGCCGCAATGATCCGTGCCCTCAATGTCGGCGAGAAGGCGATGGTGCTGCTCGATCTCGCTGGCAAGGAGGAGCTCCGGCCCCTGGGGGAGCCAGCGGGCGTTGATGTAGAGGTCCACGTGCTTGAGCGTGGAGGGAGCGATGCACAGGATCCGTCGCGGCTTCTCGATGCCCTCGGGTCCCTCGAAGGAGCACTTGATCCAGACACGACGCAGGCCTACGTGTTCGGCGAGTATCACGTCGTCACCGCTCTGCGTCAACGTATCGGCGGGTTGCTCGGGGCGAGCCACGTGATGCCGAAGCCGTACTGGCGAGCTGGCCGCCCCAATGCGAGCCACGGAGAGCCGCCCAAAGACCAGTAGGAGCGCGTCAACAGCTCATGCTTTTGCACTAGAGATGCGTAAAGCATGCGCACCTCTCGCGCATGCAACTGCGGTCGTAAACATGACATGCCTGAGTCGACGTCGACACTTCCCAAGTCGGGAGCAGATGTGGTCGTCGGACGTCAGCCGATCTTCGACGCGAAGCGATCGATTGTCGGCTTTGAACTGCTCTTTCGCCGCATCGAACCGATTGACTGGAGGCACGGACCTTCAGGCGACATGATGACCGCAGAGCTGCTGATGAACTCGCTCAGTATCGGCGTCGAGAATATCGTCGGCGACCGGCTCGCCTTCGTCAACGTCGACCGGGCTGTGATCACGGGCGCTTCACCACCGATGCTGCCACCGAATCGATGTGTGCTGGAGATCGTCGAGACGGTCACACCCGACGAGGAGATCATCAAGGGATGCCGGGCACTCGCGCGCGCGGGATACTCGCTCGCGCTCGACGACTTCGTCTGGTTCCCCGGGGCGGAGCAGTTACTCGAGCTGGCATCGATCGTGAAACTTGACGTCCTGGCCATGAGCGACGAGCTCCTGGTCGAGACGAAGGTCCTTTGCGACCGGTTCGGTGTCGAGTTGCTCGCCGAGAAGATCGAGACGACCGAACAGCTCGGAGTCTGTCTGGAGCTCGGCTTCGACCTGTTCCAGGGCTACTTGCTCTCTCGCCCCGACATCGTCGAGGGGCGCCGGCTCAGCCCGTCTCGTGTTGCTCAGATTCAGCTCGTCACGAAAATCTTCCAATCCGACATCGACTTGGCGGAGATCGAGGCGATCGTGACGACCGACCCTGCTCTCGTCCACCAGCTCATCGAGCTCGCGTCGATTGGGGGTGCCCATGGCACCAAACGCGAGGTGCGCACAGTCCGCGAGGCTGGCGTCATTGCGGGAACCGCTCGATTGCGCAGCTGGGCAGCGCTGCTCATGCTTGTCGAGCGAGGCACGGGCTACGACGAGAAGATGTCGACAGCGCTCGTACGGTCGAAGATGTGCGAGATCCTTGCGGCGCCCTACGGGACCGAGCTCGCGTCGTTGGCCTTCACCGCAGGCATGGTCTCCTCATTCGATCTGCTCCTCGACGCCCCCCTGAGCGAGCTGCTCGGGACCTTCTCGCTGGCCGATGAGCTCGTCGAGGCAGCAACCTGTGGGGATAGCCCTGCAGGAGAGATTGTTGCGGACACCATTGACTACCAATTCGGCGCGTACCACTCGGCCCGCGCCGAATCCTCCGACGATCCCTGCACCGAATGCTCCGACGAGTCCTGCGCCGACTCCACCGGCGATCAAGTCGAGTCCGGCCGAGCCGCCCCACTTCTGGCCGGGTTGCAACCTTCGCCGGCCCCGCAGCGTGGTCGGCGCACGGGTATCGACGTGGTCACCATGCAGGCTGCCTGGATGAGCGCGCTCGATTGGGCGAACCGGATCGCCTCGAGTTCCAACCAACTCGACCAGCACGCAAGATAAGGCCAGGCGCGCAAGACCCGGCTGTACCAGTGTCGGTACAGCCGGGCCTCCGCACAGCCACACGCCTCACACGAGGGGTGGCAACGAACAGCTGGGTCGATCAGGCCCCCGCTGCAGCCCCGCAGATCGTCTCGACGATCACCTTGGACACGAGGTAGGGGTCGCAGTTCGCATTGGGGCGGCGGTCTTCGAGCCAGCCCTTCTGCGCCTTCTCGGCAGCCCATGGGATCCGGATCGACGCGCCGCGGTCCGAGGCGCCGTAGCTGAACTTGTCCCAACGAGCCGTCTCGTGCGCTCCCGTGAGCCGGTCCTTGATCCCCGCACCGTAGGCGGCAATGTGCTTGTCGACCTGCGTGCCAAGTGCTTCGCAACCGGCGATGATGGCTGCGTAGCCCTCACGCATCGCAGCGGTCGAGAAGTTCGTGTGGGCACCGGCGCCGTTCCAGTCGCCGGGGATCGGCTTGGCGGCGAAGCTCACCTGCACTTCGTAGTCCTCAGCGATTCGCATCAACAGCCAGCGAGCCACCCAGAGCTGGTCGCCAATGGCCGGAGGGGGCAGGATACCTACCTGGAACTCCCACTGACCCTTCATGACCTCGGCGTTCGTGCCTTCGATCGCGATACCGGCGTCGATGCACGCCTGGGTGTGACGCTCGATGATCTCGCGACCGACGATGTAGTCACCACCGACGCCGCAGTAGTAAGGACCCTGAGGGGCCGGGTAGCCCACCTCTGGCCAGCCGAGTGGCCGGCCATCTTTGAAGAAGGTGTACTCCTGCTCGATTCCGAACATCGGCGCCTGGTCGGCGTACTTTTCGGCAATGGCGACGCACTCATGGCGGGTGTTCGTCGGGTGCGGCGTGAAGTCGGTGAGCTGGACCTCGCATAGCACGAGGACGTTCTTGCCCCCGCGGATCGGGTCCGGGACGGAGTAGACGGGCTGAAGGACGCAGTCCGAGTTACTGCCCGGCGCCTGATTCGTGCTCGAGCCGTCGAAGCCCCAGATGCCGGGCTCCTTGCCGTCCTCGATCACCTTGGTCTTGCATCGCATTAACGGCGTCGGCTCCGTGCCGTCGATCCAGATGTACTCAGCTTGGTAGCTCACGCACTACTCCTACGGTCTCGAGATCCGATCCGATGCACACATGCTGGGTCCCGGGCCAAGAGCGGTCAGCCGTGGTACGGCCGCTCCACCCCAGACCAACCAGAAGGCTGCACGAGTGCTTGCTCACAGTTCCAGCGGCACGTTTCGCAAAGATGTCCGAATTGTAAAATCCGTGTGAACTGGCTTGTGGGCCGGTACGTTATTGGTGCCCTCAAGGGTGCGAGCGAGGACTCTCGGGCGAAGTGATGGGCCCGAGTCCAGATCGTGAGACCTGCGACGCCAACGCGGACACGCGACGCCGGCGCTTCTCGTCGTACATCGCTGCGTCTGCTCGACGCAGCAGATCTCTCGGCGTGTCGCCAGCCTTTGCGGTCGCTGCTCCGACACTGGCGCTGACGGGAAGTCGCCGATACGAGCTGAGCTCTGCGATGGCCACGGCGATCCGACACGCCAGGCCATGCGCGTCCGTCGGGTCCGGGCTATCCACGAGCACGGCGAACTCGTCGCCTCCGAGGCGCCCCACAAGGTCACCAGGACGCGTCTTGGATTGGAGAACTTGGGCGATCTCCACCAGGAGCTCGTCGCCTGCGTCATGACCGTGGGTATCGTTTACCGCCTTGAAGCCGTCGAGGTCGCAGTAGAGAAGCGCTACTCGCTCGGGAGCGGTGCGTAACCGCTCGCCCAGGGCATCCTCGACTTCTGCACGGTTCACCAATCCCGTCAGGGGATCAGAACTGGCCATTCTGCGTAGCTCGGTCTCGCGCTGGAAGTGTGCGCTCACATCGACGAGCGTCACAATGACGCTCTGCGCTCCTTCATCTTGCGCGCTGAGCGTCAGCTCCACGACCCGCTCCGCAGCGGCGACACGAAGCGGTGCGAGTCGGCACGTGATGGTGCGCTGTCCACCGGTCTGGGCGAGGGAGCGAAGTGTCGCGTCGATGCTGGGACGGTCTCGAGGGTCGATGACACCGACGAGACCTTCGTCTTCAAGCGCGCTCAAGAGCCCGACGCAGAGGTCCCGTGCCGAGTTGTTGACGAAAAAGGCATGCCCGTCGGCATCGAGGAAGATGATGGGGAGTGGCACGGCTCCAGCCAGCCGCTGGAGCTGGCCGTCGTCGCCGGCCCCTGGTACCGCAGTGGCTGTCGCAGGAGTTTCCGGTGCGGGAGTCTCCAATGCAGAAGTCTCCAACGCAGGAGTCTCCAATGCAGAAGTCTCCGGTGCAGGACTTTTCGGTGCTGGAGCAGGAGTCGCAGCGGCTGGCACGATCATGGGAGCTGGCGCCAGACCATCGACGTTGACCGGCTCTTCGACGTGAGGAGTCTTGGCTGCGGGCGTGATCTCAGGTCGGAAGCGGCCATCGAGCGGCCTCAGCGTGATGACGAAGCCTCGAAGTGTCGGGTCATCCAGCTGATTGACCGCGTGAACCTCGCACTGACGCCAACGCTCATGGCTATCGCTGACGCGGATCCTCGCAACCCCCTCCCAGCCCGGCTCGTGGGCAAGGCCGTCGAGCGCAAATCGCACGATCGATGGGAGGTCGTCGGGATGACACAGGTCGAAGACGTGCATGCCGATTGCACGAGGTCCCACGACCGCCTCAGCCCCGCCGAGAACTGCGGCGATCCGACCCGACCGCTCGACAGCGAGGACCTCTTCGGTCAGGAAGAACGCAAGGTTTTCAGCGAGGCGGTGTGGTGACTCGCTCTGGTCATCCGTGGCGCTGGGCGGAGCATGTCGACGCCGCTCGGGGCTGGTGAACCCGGCCGCACCTCGTGGCGACGCCGCGTCATCGCCCGCGTTGAACCGCTCGCCCGAAGCTACGGGAAGGACTCGTACGAGGCTGCTGGTGAGAGCATGGGATGTCACCACTAACACCCAATACTAGCGCAGACGGCAGATTTTGGCACCCCGAGTAACCCTACGACTACGCCACGCGAGGTTTCCTCTCTGCCGGCCTTAGGCGAGCAACTCTTCGATACGTCCCAGGACGTCGACGTCGAGCCGAGCCAACACGTCGAGCGCTGCGAGGTTCTCCTCGACCTGTTCCACCCGGCTCGCACCGGTGATCACGGTCGACACATGGGGATTGGCTGCGCACCAGGCAATCGCCAGCTGCGCAAGGGAGCAGTCGAGCTCGTCGGCAACCGACGCGAGCGCTCGAACCTTCGCGCCAGCAGCCGGGTCGGTCAGGCTGGCGTGCAGCCATTCGTAGCCGGGAAGGGTGCCACGCGACCCAGCGGGCATCCCATCGAGGTACTTCCCGGTGAGCAGGCCGGACGCAAGAGGACTCCAGATGGTGAGACCCAGGCCGATGTCGTCGTAGAGACGGGCGTACTCCTGCTCGACACGGTCGCGGTGGAGCAAGTTGTACTGCGGCTGTTCCATCACCGGCTTGTGCAAGTGGTGGCGCTCGGCGATCTCCCAGGCGGCGCGAATCTCCTCGGCCGACCACTCCGAGGTCCCCCAGTAGGTCGCTCGACCCGAGGACACGATGTCGTGCATGGCGAACACGGTCTCCTCGATTGGGGTGAGTGGGTCAGGACGGTGGCAAAACAGCAGGTCGACAAAGTCATGACCGAGGCGCTCCAGCGAACCGTCGATAGCCTGGAGCAGGTACTTGCGGTTCAGGGTGTTCTTCATGTTCACCATGTCGTGAATGCCCCAGAACAGCTTCGTCGAGAGCACGTAGCTGTGGCGGGGCCAGCCGAGCTTGGCAATAGCCTCGCCCATGATCCGCTCGGACTCGCCTCCGGCATAGCTCTCGGCGTTGTCGAAGAAGTTGACTCCGGCCTCGTACGCCGTGGCGAGGCAGCGTTCGGCGAGGTCTCCGGCAACTTGTGGTCCAAACGTCACCCACGACCCGAACGACAACACGCTCACTTGCAACCCCGAACGTCCCAGCCTGCGGTACTCCATGACGTGCTCTCCTGTCCACGAACCAATGACCACTACGTACTGCTACCACTATCGGCCTAGGTTAAGGCGCGAAATGGCGAAGACTTACGAGGCAACGGACCCCGCGACGCCACCGGACCGGTCGCAGGTGGTGCTCGTGGGCATCGACGGCGAGCCGACGGCGGTGGTCGACAAGATCGAGGCGCACCTCGCGCCCGGGCGATTGCACCTTGCATTCTCGGTCTTTTTGTATCGCGCCGATGGTCGGACGCTGCTCCAGCGCCGAGCGAAATCGAAGTACCACTTTCCGGGATACTGGGCGAACGCCTGTTGCAGCCACCCAGGTCCTCACGAAGATCTTCGGATGTCGGCGATGCGTCGAGTCGTCGAGGAGCTCGGGATCACCTGCGAGCTGCGCTCAGCCAGCTCGTTCGTCTATCGAGCGGTTTGTCCCGTGAGCGGTCTCGTGGAGCACGAGCTCGATCAGGTGTTCATCGGCCTGACCGACGCCGAGCCCACTCCCGCTCCCGACGAGGTCGACGAGACGTCGTGGTGCACGCCCGGCGAGATCCGCGCTGGACTGCCCGAAGGGGACCACGCTCCGTGGCTCGCCGAAGCACTTGTGCTCGCCGAGCAGGCACGTGCCGCAGCGGGATGGCCGGATTACGCTGCTGGCCCATGACGATCTCTGGATCTGCAACGACCCTCTCCGGTCCCTATGGTGCTCGTGTTCTCGCCGATGTCGTGGTACGGCGCTCGTCGTCGGGCACCCTTGCTCGCGATGCTGCAGCGGTCGTCACCGCAGCGGGCTTTGTCGGCCTTCTGGCACAGATCGTCATCCATCTGCCGTTCACCCCGGTACCGGTGACCGGCCAGACGCTTGGCGTCGTACTCGCTGGCAGCGCTCTCGGATCGCGGCGAGCCGCTGCGGCGATGATGCTCTATGTTGGATGTGGCCTTGCCGGCCTTCCATGGTTCCAATCGCACACCTCAGGCTGGCAAGCCACCGATGGCGGGTATCTCCTGGGATTTATCGTTGCAGCGACCCTGTGCGGCTGGCTGGCCGAGCGCGGAGGCGACCGCAACCTCGTGACATCAGTCCCGTCCATGCTGATTGGTGACGCAGTCCTTTTTGCGATCGCCGTGCCATGGTTGGCGGTCGATCTCCACGTCGGGCTGGGTCGAGCCTTTGCACTGGGTTGTACGCCTTTTCTCGCGGGCGAGGCGGTCAAGGTCGCCTGCGCAGCTGGTCTCCTGCCGGCCTCCTGGCGCATCCTCGGTCTGACAGAGCATCGGTGAACTGGGGCGAAGCTCGCCCTCGCATCTCGTCGATGCCCCGACCGTCGCTCTTGTCATTGCACAGCACACCACAGCATCTCCACAGCAGGTTCATGGCTAGGTCCTAGATCGACATGTGACGATCACGGCCATGCTCACCGGAAGACTTCATCATCTCGGGCGCCGAACACTGGTGTTTTACGCCGTCCTCGTCCTCGCTGTCGCAGCTGTCATTACCTTTGGCCTCGAGTCGATCTACCACAAGAGCTCCTCGGCGAGCTCGGTCGTGCGCACGGCGACAGTGACACGCGGAACGGTCTTGTCCGAGGTGACCGCCGACGGCAATGTCTCAACTGTCGATTCGGAGAGTGTGGGTTTTGCCACAAGCGGAACCCTGACGGCAGTCGATGTCGCTGTTGGCGACAAGGTGACTGCCGGTCAGGTGCTCGGCACGATCGACCCGAGTACCGCCGAAGAGACCCTCGCTCAGGCCAAAGACACCCTCGCCATTGCGCAGGCGAATTTGACGAGTGCCACAGCGGGACCGTCCGCCGCGACGAAGGCGTCAGACAGGGCAAACGTCGAGCAAGCACAGCTCACCGTGACGAACGACGAGGCGCAGCTGGCGACGGATCGGGCAAATGTGACAAAGGCGCGTGCGCAGCTCGCGGATTATGAGAGCCTCGGCTGCCCCTATGTCGCTGGGCTGAGCTCGAGTTCGTCGTCGGGTTCGTCGTCGGCATCCAGCACGACCGGCTCGAGCTCGAGCTCTGGTGGCGCCAGCTCCAGCACCGGCGGATCGTCGAGCTCGGGCGGCTCCAGCCAGGGCGGCTCGGGAGGCTCCAGCGCAGCGGTGACCGCCAAAGCCGTCCACGAGTCAGCCGTCCACGAG
>Ga0116230_10001978_pt1 | contig 19758 bp, 14 predicted proteins | sample S1TSphfallax_3_FD_88678 | JGI IMG/M metagenome (GOLD analysis project Ga0116230, IMG submission 88678) | Host-associated microbial communities from peat moss isolated from Minnesota, USA - S1T2_Fd - Sphagnum fallax MG | ecosystem: Host-associated > Plants > Peat moss > Unclassified | place... | reverse complement strand
GGCGGTGATGGTGCCGGCGATGCCGGAGTAGGTCACGGTCTTCGAGGTCGTGGCATCTGTCGCGCTACCGGCTCCGGTTGCACTTGGCGCAAGGGTGACGTCGTCGGTGCCGGTGAAGGTGAGCGTCGATGAGCCGGTTCCGTTGAACGTCAGGCTGGCGACGCTGCCGTCGGTGGAGAACGACGCAGCCACGCTGGACGTGATCGTCGTGTAGCTGCTCGCTGTGCAGGTCGAGTCGTAGTTCGTAGCGTTGATGGCGTAGCCGTCGATCGTCACGGCGCCGGACGCCGCCACGACTGCCGGAGTGACGGTGTCGGCAGAGATCGTGGCGGTCGAGCCTGCGCAGGTCACTGTCGCCGTTGGGGTCGACGCCCATGCTGGCGATCCGGTGAGCGCCATGATGCCGATTCCAAGAGGAAGGGCTAGCCCCGCAATGCCGAGGAGTCGCCTGGGCTTGAGCAGATCGGGCATGTTCATGTGGCGGCCTGCCCTGATGCGACGAGAGGAGCGGGATCTGCAACAGCCGGATGAGACGACGCATCACCGTAGGCAGCGATGGCGCCGCTACTTGTGACGAGCCAGTACCCACCACCGTCGGGTGTAGCGACGATGGAACGGACGGTGCCGGTGAGCGCCGCTGAGCCCGGATCGACCGTGTGATCTCGCGCCGTGCCATAGGCATAGACACGACCGGTCGATGTGGCAAGCCAGTAACCACTGCCGCCAGGCGCAACGGCAAGCGAGACCACGGAGCCCGAGACCGCACCCCTCGCCACTGGCGCTGCGAGGTGCGCCCCGCCGTAGGCATAGACGTGGCCGGTCGAGGTTGCGATGAGGTAACCCTTTCCGCTCGGGATTGGTGCAAGTGAGCGTACGACGCCGGAGATGGCCCCTGGCTCTTGGGCCGGGTAGAGCTTGGCGGTGCCGACAGCATCAACGGCGCCCTTGCCCGACGCAACCCAGTAGCCCACACCTAGGGGCGAAGCCGCGATTGCAGCGGCTCCCCCGCCAAGCTTGGACTTTGGCACCTGGGCGTGCGCATGCGCGGAGCCGAAACCTATGACCTCGCCCTGCGATGAAAGCTCGTAGTAGCCCGACCCTGTCGGTGTGGCAGAGAAGCCGACGAGCGGACCCTTCAGCTCGGCTTCAGTGGCCGCACCACGAAAGGCAGCACGACCGAAGGCGGACACCTCTCCGGCGGTGCTCGCGAGCCAGAAACCCGTTGCCGACGCTGATGTTGCAAACCCCGCCACCGAACCTGGGATGGCGCTAACCACGTCAGAGCCGTATGGCGCAGCATCCCCGAAGGAGTACACCTTGCCCGTCGTCGTGACGAGCCAATAGCCCTTCGCATCCGGGGTGGGCGTCAACGATGTGACGCTGCCCGCCAGCCCGTGAGCGACTTGGCCGTACAGGTGGGCGTTTCCAAAGGCGTACACGTGGCCAGTGCTCGAAGCGAGCCAGTAGCCCGCTTGGTTCGACGTGGTCGTGATACCCACGATCTTGCCGACGAGTTGCTTGGCCGTGACTGATCCGTGGGCATGTGCATTTCCGAAGGCGTAGACGTTCCCCGTCGACGTGACCAGCAGATAGCCGTCATTGTGGGCCGTAAGAGCGCACGCCACGACGCTGCCGACGAGTTTCTTCGCGGCGATCGAACCATGGCCACGAGCGTCACCGAAGGCGTAGACGGTGCCTTTGCTGGAGACGAGGTAGTAGCCACGCCCGTCACTGCTGGCCCGGATTGCCACGATCACTCCCGTCAGCTTCGCCTTTGCGACCTGTCCGAGGACGTGTGCGTCGCCGAAGCCATAGACGTGGCCCGTCGACGAAGCGAGCCAGTAACCCTTGCCGTCAGCACTCTGGGAGATGCCGACAATCGTGCCCGAAAGGCTCTTCGAAGCCACTGACCCGAGCACGGGCGCATCGCCAAACGCTTGGACAACTCCGCCTGCGGTCACCACCCAGTAACCCTTTCCCGGGGTCACGATCGTGCTCTTCGGCGGCGGGAGTGTCGTCGTGGTGGTTGTTGTCGTGGTCGGCGTCGTCGTCTTGCCGCCGCCCGAGCCCGACGAGGACGACCCACCACCGGACGATGACCCCGATGAGGTCGGCGAGCTGGTCACCGTCGTTGCCGTCGGTGTGTAGTCAATCGTCGCCGAGGCCGTGGCGGTCCCGATGGATGCGCCAGTTGCCGAGGAGAGCGTGACGCTAAAGACATAGGTTCCGTTCGCCGTGGGCGGATCGAGGATCGGCACCGAGATCAGCGCGGTGCGATCATTCGTACAGCTCACTTCTGCCGGTTCGCTCGCACCGCCACAATCGCTGCCAGAAATTTGCGTATCACTAAAGGTGATCGTCCCACTTTCGGCGGTGTAGTCAGTGCCAGCTACGGCGCTCCCGTCAGCGGTGGCAAAGCCGACGGTGACGGTGTTTGCCACGGTGTTGCCAGCCTCGATCAGTGAGACCGTGAACTGTGCAACGGGAGACGGTGAAGTACTGGGTTCGCTCACCGTTGCTGGCCCCGAGATCGAGACCTGCGCTTGCGTGAGGAGCCCGATCGCCATCGGTGTGGCACCACCCGCCTGGCTCGCTGCCGACAGTGGGCCAGCGACGATGATGTCATTGCTGTTCGTCATCAAGGCGGCACCGAGATAGCTGGCACTGGGATCGGTCGAGAAGCCGACCGGCGCAAGCGCCGCTGTGCTCGTGTTACCTGTGCTGCTCCCGAAACCCGTCACCGGAGCGCCGCTCGGGAGATAGAGAGCGACTCCGTTGGCACCTTGACCGTTCGATGACACTGCGGGACCGGCGATCGCTATGTCGTCGGTCGTTGCTCCGGTGCTTACATACGAGACCGAGTTCGCTCCCAACAGCGTTCCCGTACCGCCCGTGGTGACCACGGATCCGGGACTTGCTCCCGAACTGTTGAACGCGCCGTCGACGCCGACGCCCGTGGTCGACGAGCTCACGAAGCTGTAACCGCCAAGGTAGGCAAACGTCGTCGATGTCGCTGATGTCTTCGTCTCGGTACCCGACACCACCAGTGCGGGCGCTGTCGTATCTGCCGCCGGGGCCAGCGCTACCGCGGTAAAAGCCAGTCCGTAGCCAGACGTCGGCGTCGCGAGCAGGCAACCAGCTGCGACTGCGATCGGACACCCTGTGCTGCTCGTCACGCTCGACACAGGTGTGCCCGTGCTATCGAGCTCGATCAGCAGTCCGTCGATCGACCCGGACACCGTGGCAGAGCCCACGATGTACGCCGTCCCTGACGGTCCGATGGCGAGACCACTCACGACATCATTGCCGGTCCCGGAGGAGAAATGCTCCACGAAAGCCCCGCCGGTGCCAAAGGTCGTGTCGAGGGCCCCCGTGGGAAGAAAGCGCGCCACGACGACCTCGTCCGAGCTGGCACCGTTCGACACCGATGAAAAGGCCCCTGCGGCGAGTACGTCCCCTGCGTCAGGTGACCCCGCAGGGTAGACCCCGATCGCCGTGAACTCAGAACCTGCGTTGCCACTGATGAGGACCGGCGGCGTAACGCCGGGGATCGCGGTCAGCTGGCTGTAGTCGCCGCCGGAGACACCGGCGAGATCGGTGTCTCCATGGCCGTTGAAACTCGTGTCGTTCGTGCCGGCGATCTGCGTGCCACCCTGATTCGACGTGCCGTACACGGCGATGACTGTCGGGTAGTCCTGTTCCGCCGTCGGCGCGGCGCTTCCTGCCTCGTAGATCTCCCCCGTACTGGCATTCACCGCTACGGCACTGGCCGAGGATCCTGCAGCAAACGCCGCGTCATATTGGGCGAAATTTACGCCGAACGTGTACGTGCTCTGGTAAATGTAAAGCTCTGCCAGCGACATTTGCGCTGGACTTGTCCCGTTGTCCGTCCCTGCGAACAGCGCTTCATTGCCGCCGTTCACGGTTGTCACCGCGGCCACGGAGCCATTCGCTACAGCCGCCGTCTCCACACCGGTGCACGACCCGTAAGTCGGGTCAAGCAGGCCTGCCCCTGCGGTTGCACACGCCGTTGACGCACCGACTGTCTGCATTGTATCGACAAGTATCAAAGATGACACTACGAGTGGTAACAAACACACGACAAGTGGCGAAATACGCGCTCGCCTTCCCCCACTCACGGCCGGAAGTATTACCGATTCGCGGCCCCAGCGAAAGGGCGCGTTTTCCCGCGGGATGCGCCCCGACCAGAAAATTCGCATCTCACGCGCGCTGGAAGAATTCGATTTCGGTGATAGCGACGCTCTTCGAGTTGAACGGAGATGGCCAGATGGAATTAATGCGTATCGTCAGGCTCGTGACACTTTTCGCCGAGACGGCAAGTCGCTGGAACGAATGTGTGTCTTGCAGGTGCTCGACCTCGGTGTAGGAGTGCCCATGCCCCGACGCAAAGGTGAACGTGATCTGTTTGGGAGCAGCTTCTTTCAAGAAGGTCTGCTGGTCAGGACCGGCACCGGAGATGATGCCGATCCTGTTCAGGTTCGTAGGCTGGGCAAAGATGATCACGAGTGCCTGGCCTGCACCATGGTGCGGTGTGGGCTTGCTCTGCCAGTAGGTGTTCGTGGCATCGTCGACCGCGTCAGCGGAAGGGTGCGCACTGACCTCGCTCGTCGCTTTGTCCCCGATGGCGAAAACCTGGATGTAGGTGATGTTCACCTTGTTCACGATCGAGTGGTACGTGGTCGTGAACCAATTTCGGATGGGCTGTGCTGCTGGGCCGATGAAGCTCAAGACGAGCAACACGCCCATCATGGTGAAGACCAACCGGTTAGCGATCCGTGTCATGCGGCCCTGACCACCACCGCCGGTGGTCGATCGGCCCCACTTCCCCGGACGTTTGCCTGCCGCAGTGATCTGCACGTCGCGATGCAAATGACGCTGCCAAAAATCCAGCGTCGTATAGGTCGGTGACTGGCCTGGAGCAAGCTCGGGGTGGAGCTCCTCGCCACAGCGACGGCAGAAGTTCCGCGTCGGCGAGTTGAACTGGCCGCAGTGGACGCAGTCGACGTCACCAGGCGCACGACCTATCGGAGCACGGCCCAGATCGACGGCGACGGTCCGGCGTCGCGCACCCTGCTCCGCGGGGTCGACCTCGGTCGGACGTCGAAGCACCGAGCCGCGTTCGGCTGATGCGGACGGAGGCTCCTCTGGGGCCTCACGAGGTGCCACGACCGGGACGACGTGCACGATCGGATCGCCTGGTCGCCGTGGGGTGACCGTGGGAACCTGCGCGGTGACAGGCACCGATGCGGAGACGGCGACGAGATGGGCAGCGTCAGGAACGGCGTCGCTTGCCGCTGCGCCGAGATGCTCCTCGGCGACTGCGGAAACGGCGATCGGAGTCGCCAGTGTGCCCTCGCCGGGATGAGTATCGACCTCTGACGCCGAGGAGCCGTAAGCAGCATCTATGTGGCTACCGACGACATCGCCGCCACCCGAGCTCGGCACGACGGGCACCGCGACGGTGTCGTCGAGTGGCCCGTGCGGCGTGTCGTCGACGACCCCGTCTAGATCTTCGGGCTCTGTGACCCCTGATCCCGGTGCTTCGCCGTGCAGGACCTCGGCCGTGGACGCTTCGTGCGCGGCTCCCTCAGTCTCCTCACGACCATCTGCCCCGCCCAGCGTTTGGCCTTCGGGCAGCGTTTGGCCTTCGGGCAACGCTTGGCCTTCGGGCAACGTCTGACCTTCGGGTAGAGCATGACCTTCGAGAAGACTGGGCTCGCCAGACATATCGACGTCCGCTGTCGGAGCGTCGTCGGTGGCCGACGTGTCCTCGGACCGATCGGCGACCGGATCGGGATGTACCCCAATGCCAAGAGTCGTCTTTACCCGCTCGAAAAAGCTCGCACGGTGCTGCTCGGGGACAGCCTCAGCTTCAGGCTCCTCCTCGGAAACAGGCTCCTCAGGATCGTCGATGTGCTCGCCCGACCATGCCAGGTATCGGCCGCAAGACCCGCAAAACTCTTCGCCGTCACGATTGCGGTTGCCGCAGGACTTGCAGACAATCACGTGCGGACCACCTCGACACGATGCGGCACGTGCGCGGGCTTCGAGCTCAGCACGATGCGATCAAGGCGGCGCTCGTCGACGTCAGCATCTGCATCGACGCGGACCCGTACGACGAGGCTCGGGCGGTCCGATCCCGGCAGATCACCCTCGGCCCGCTCCGACCAGGTGCATCCGCCCGACTCGAGAATCTCCGGTCTGACGCCGCAGTAGATCTCCACATGTCGAGCCAGACCTTCGATCGTGCCCCGGATGCGGAACAGCTCGACCGCCTCGGCGACGAGCTCGCGCTTGGCACTTTCGGGCCAGGTTTCGTCGAGCTCGATGCCTACCCAGCTCGCCAGCCACTGCACGAAGTCGATCGGCGCAAGGGATGGATCGAAGTAGGTCTCGACATTGTCGAGCACCGAGACAATCGGCGCGATGACGTCGTCGAAGGCAGAGACCCACCGCATGGTGAACTCTTCTTGCTGGTAGATCGCCGGAAGGAGACGACCGAAAGGATAGGGAGACGGCAGACCGCCGACGAGCCCTCTCGCCACGTCAGAATCCCGCGCCAGCTCGGCGCGCCCCAGGCCCGCTCACGTCGGGACTGCCCGTACTTCGTGGCCGTAGGAGAACAGCAGCGCGTTCGAGGAGATCTCGAGACGCTGGGTCACCTGGCCTCGCTCGCCGGTGACCGGGTCAGCCGGATAGATCTGAACCGCTTCGACAAGCTCCACACCTGGTACGTGCTGCAGCACCGAGTAGATCTCGCCGGCGTGCACCGGTCGTCCAAATGGCCAGCCCGTTCCCTCGGCACCGCCATAGATCGGGTGAAGGTAGCTGTAGAGGTAGGCAGTGGCCTCGTCACGCACGCGTGCTGGGTCGGCAAAGACGCGCGTGCGTAGCTGGGACACGACGGTAATTCCCTGGTAGTACGGAGGTTCGATGACGACACGGGCGCCGATGGTGCGTCGGCTGTCGATCTCGGCCGCGACACGCTGGAGCAGCTCAGGTGAGGGTGCGAGTCGGGCGAAGGGCATGGAGGCATCGTCGTCGTCGGCCACGGCCGGCACCACGAGCACGCGCACGCCACCTTCGTGGTCGTCGACTGACGCCGGCACAGCTTTCACCCTGGCGATTCCCGGTGCAGCAGCCTGCGCGAGCATCTCGTAGTCCTCGAGCGTTACCGCTCGACCGAGAGTGCGCAGATAGACGGGGCCGCGTTGCTTGGCGTTCTCCATCTCCTCGCCGTCGACACCGCCCGAGGCCGGCTGGCGGTTTTCCACTCGTCCGACAAAAGGCACCGAGCTCTTCATCACCGAAAGAGCGCCGCGACTGACGTTGCCCTGCCGGCCGCCGCCGCTGCGGTACTGGCGGATGCGTATCGTCGCCCCCTTCGGCGGGACGGCACCGTATTGCTGAGTCGAGCCGTCTGCCAGGCGCACGAGCGGGCCGAAGAGCAGCTCGCCGGTGACGTAGTCGAGCATGAAGTGGCGGTCATCTTCGCCACTTGCGGCAAAGGTGTCGACTTGGCTCCACTCTTCCCAGCCGTCGTCGGCCGCCACTTCAACAACGTGTGGAGTCTCGGACGGCACGATCGGCGTGCGCAACAACGTGAAGCGCTGCGCAGCAATGCCCTCGGACAGACCGAGGATCTCGTCCTCGACGCCGGTCGCATGCACGCCGGTCGTCGTGCCGCCGATGATGAACGCCTGCAGTTGTTCGATGCTCGGCGACGATGAGTAAAAGGGCTGCCCCTCGAACGGTTCGAGCACCCGACAGCGCAGCCAGCCAGCTCGCACGCCATCGATCAGGGCAACTTCGTGGGCCTTTGGGACGTGGAGGACAATATCGCCGCGCTTGTTCAGGCCACCGGTCTCGTCGCGTTCGATCTCGCAGGCGAGCCACTTGCCTCCGTCGTACGCCTCCCAGATAAGCGGCGGGTTCTCCGGATCGACGCCGACACCTTCGATGTGGCATTGGAACCGAAGATCCACGATGTTCGACGGACAGGCATCGGTGAGGCCGAACAACAAGGTCTCGCCGGGAATCGGGATGGCGGAGAACGCGGGAAAGTCCTCGAGGCCGACGCGCTCGCTTCGGTCATCGCTCTCACCCTCGGAGCCGACGCGTACGACACGGGCAAGCGAGCAGGACGCGATCGTCAGGTCGTCGACGGTCTCGAAGACCACCGGCTCCTGGCGATCCATGCGCTGAGTCGCAACTTTGGCACCCTTTGGTACGAGAACTGGCGAGCCCTGGGGAGCTCCTAGCCAGAAGGTGAGTGGTGCTTCGGCAGCCGACGGCGGGAAGAGCTGGACGCCGATCAGCTCGAGGAACTTCACGTAGTTGCGGTCGGGAAGCAGGTTGAGTCGGTAGCCGAGCTGATCGACCATATAGGCGAACGTCTCGATGAGCGTGACGCCCGGATCGGAGACGTTGTGGTCGGACCACTCGGGGCAGCGCTGCTGGACCATGCGCTTTGCCTCGTCCACATAGTCCTGGAATCTGCGGTCGTCGAGATTCGGGGTGGGCAGTGCCACGGCGTTCAGCCTTCCTCAGGAATGACGTAAAAGGGAAACACGAGGTTACGAGGGTCGTTCGTCCCGCGCTTGGAGTAGCGGATGTCGAGATAGAGCGACGCACGGTCCACGGTGTCGATGCTCACCTGGACGTCGACGACGTCGATGCGCGGCTCCCAGCGGGCAAGTGCACGCTTGACCTCGTAGACGAGCAGCCCGGCAGTCGTGGCATCCGCCGGGGCGAAGACGTGGTCGTGGATGCCACAGCCGAACTCCGGCCGCATCGGTCGCTCACCGATCGCCGTGGACAAGATGATGGTGATGGCTTCCTCGAGCTCCCGGTCTCCCGACACGAGATCGATGCCACCGGTCGAGGTCGTGGAGAGCGGAAAGCGCCAGCCTTTTCCGATGAACTCCTCAGGCATGGCGGCCTGCCCCGGTGGAACAGGATGCGCCCACAAGCGCTGGCACGAGCCTGTTCTTAGACATTGAGCCCGATGATCCCAGCGTCGACCATGACGGCCTCGTCGCCGATGACAAAGACAGCATCGCCGTTGATCGTCACCTCGCCGTCGCCGATCACCTCGATAGCTGTGCCATTGATCGAGATGTTCCCCTCGGATTCAAGCGATAGGTCGCCGCCTGCGCTGATCGTGACGTCGGCGCCACCGGTGATGGTGACCATGCCGTCGACGCAGGTGATCGTGAGCATCTGCTCTTCCGCGTTCATGATGATCTGCTGGGTCTCGTCCCCGAGCGCGAGCTGGATGCCGTTCACCTCCTCGCCGTCGTAGAAGGTCAGATTGTGCAACATGGTGGACGTCAGGCGTCGCTCGATGACCATGCCGGTGCCGGGATCGATGGCGCCCTCAGGCAGAGCATTGAGCACTTCGCTGTAGAGACCCCCCAGAATGTACGGCTTACTCGGGTCTCCTTGCTCGAATGCTACGAGCACCTCGGTCCCAGGATTCGGGATCCACAGTGAGCCCGAACCCTCGCCGACGCCCATGTGCACACATCGTGCCCAGTCCGTGATCGCCTCCGGCCCGATCCAGGAGAACATCACCTGGACGCGGCCTTGCTCTTCGGGGTCGCGCGCATTGATGACCGTCGCTGAGACCACGCCGGGAATGGTGTGTGGCTCGGAATTCGCAACCGTCGGCCCAGCAGCCAGGCTCAGCATCGAGCGGTCTTGCCAGCCACTCACGTTGAAGTGGGTCGTATACCCCGTCATAGGGTCGAAGACGTGCTTGGTAGCGGTGAGGGTATAGCCACCGTCGAAGGGCAGACCCGCATTGGAAAGATTGATGGGCGTACCTGCCTTTAACAGGCCACTACCGACGGACTCCCCTTCGAGCTCGGCGAAGGACTCCGCAAGCTGGTTACCAAGGGCTGCGGCCTTCGTCTCGGCTGCGTCGGGGTCGTCGGTGGGGAACCACAAGTGCTGGTAGAGGTTCGCTCCTGCCACGCCGGCCAGCTCCATCGGCTGCGGGATGATCTCCACGCCGATCGAGTCCGAGGGTGACGGACCAAAGATCGGCTCGCCAATGTCCTGGTTCCACCCGGACACCACGACGCCGTCGACCTGCTCAGTCGAGCGCACCACGGCGCGAAGGCGCAGTAGACCTTGGCCAAGAACGAGCTGAGTGGGCTCGTTGATCTCGAGTGTGCCAGGAATGTCGCCGGTCACCGGTGGAGTTGTCGGCGCAAAGTTGAAAAACCCGTCCTCCATCCAGGCGCGATAACCACAATCACGCGCCAGTTTCTGGATGAACTGCCAGTCTGTACATCCAGCTTGCATCATGTATTCGATCGGGTCGTCACTCGGGACTATCTCTCCCGGGAGGACCTCGTTCTCCACGAGGATCTCTGCCACGATCTCCGATGCGAGCATCTCGGTGTAGACGCGGGACTTCTTCCCCCGAAACAACCGGTTCGACCCGTCGAGGCCGCGCACGACAGTCTTGGAGCCGGACTCGTCAAATTCGAGCTCGAGCGCGGTGATCTCGCCGATGAACAGCGGCAGCGGCAGCTCGTCGCCTCCGTCGACGGTGATCTCGACCGGGGAGCCGATGATGAAGCCACCCGTCTCGATCACCGTCCGTGCAGGATCGTTGAACGTCAACTCGAACGAGTCAGGCAGGTTCATGCTGTTCTCGACGACCGCGCGTTCGAACAGGCTCTTCACCGTCGGAAGTAGTGGAACGTCATCGATGAGGATGGTGAGCGAGCTCGTCCACTGTCGCTGCATACCGGCGCTACCTCAGGACATCTCGGCGGCTTCGGCGACCGAAGGGATCAACAGTGTCGTGCCCGGTGCGACTCGCATCGGGTCCGAGATGCCGTTGACCTTGGCGATCGCGCGCCACATCGATGGCTTGCCGAGCTCGCGGTAGGCAATGGACTGCAGGGTATCCCCGGCCACCGTCGTGCGGGTACGCCGGGAGGCTCCTCCCGAGGTGGGGTTCTGTGAGGGGAGATTGATCGGGATCTCCTCCATCGTGATCTGACATGCGGCGCGAAGAGGCGTGCCGTCCGACCGGAAGAGCTGGTATTCGGCCTGCAGGCTTGTCATACAGGCCAGGAACTGGATATTGGAGCCCCAGCCGAAGATGACGAAGGGGGGCGACGGGGTCTCCATGAGGATTGAGACCGGAGTGGGAGTCAGGCAGTCCATGAGGAGGTCGACATCCGGCTGGACGCCTCCGGAGGTCGAGTACGTCGCGTCGAGGTAGATCTCTATCGAGAGCTGGCGTGGCCTGGCGCCAAGCCACTGGGGGACCGACGTCGACATCGCTCCCGGATCGGGGGACCGGTCCCAGTTCGCCGCCCGGGAGACCGTGAAGGTCTGCGGGTTGAACAAGAAGGTGATCTTGTTCGCGACGTTGCCACCCACAGCGCTTTGCGCAGAGGAAAGGGCGCTTCCGCCAAAGCCCGCCGCCTCGCCGCTCGTGGAGGAGTCGTTTGCACTGTCCTGGGCCGCAGACTCAGCCGCAGTGACCGCAGCGGCTGCGGCGAGACCGAGCGCAGCTCCCGCAAGACCACCGGCCGGAGAGCTCGGGGGGAGGATGATGATGTAGGCCTTCTCCAGCTTCAGAAGGTTCGCGGCCTGTACGGAGACCTGACTCGGGTCGGACATCGATCAGAGCCCGAATGCCTGGAGGACGCCCTGCTGCTCCACGTCGAGCATGATCGAGTTGTACGCCAGCTCGAGCGTCTCGGTCGCAGGCTGAGGGTTCGCCGCATCGAAGGACGGCCCGGTCCACTTCGCCGGAAGGACGCCAAGCAGGATCCAGGAGAACACGAGACTGCCGTTCGGCGCAAGCGCAGCGAGACGCGCCGTCGATGAGCTCACGCCCGCTGCCATACGAGTCAGCCACGCCATCGTCTTTGCCGTCTCTGCTCCGACGGGACGTGTCACGGTGAGGTTTGTGTACCTGAAGCGACCCGGTAGCTGGTGGACGAAGATTCCGCCGCCGCCCTCTTCTCGCTGGGTGATCTGCAGCTCCATGCCGAGGCCACTACAGGTCGTGAACCAACCCAGATCGGCGCTATCGATCTCCAGGCTGAAGTAGACGCTGATGACCGGGTCTGCGGTGAGATCGCTCATCGGACTCCCCTAGCTGTGCAGGCCGGTGATCATGCCGACCCGTTCTCTGTCTCGACGCAGCTCCTGCTTGAGGCGCTGACTGATGTATGGGTAGAGCTTGGCGGCAAGGGCTCGGTTCTCGCGCTCGCCCTTCTCGTCGACCGTCCCGCGCATGCTCGCCCGACGGGTAGCGCCAATGCCACCCCCGCTGGATGCCCGATCGACGACCGAGCGACCGTGGATGCTTTCCGTCCGTACGCCACCCAGGCCACCAGAGGCAGCCCCGAACTGGTCATTTTCGTGGAGCACCGAGGCGATGCGCTTGAAGGTCGACGGCGTTCCACCACCGGCACCTCCGCCCGGGTTACTCCCGCCACCCATGAGGCCCGATGCCATACGGCCGAGGCTGCCAAATACCGAGCCTGAGCCCGAGGACGTGCCGCTCGTCGATGCGCCTCGACCGAGGGCGAGTGGAAGCTCCGAGTCCTCAGCAGCGCCCATCCCGCTCAATGCTGCGAGCTGCGACCACATCGATCGCTGCACGGGAGCCGGAGCGCCCGGCACGGTGCGATCCGATGCTGAGCGCGTGCCCGAAGCAAGTGCCGGTCGAGCAGAGGCCGAAGTGGCCGAAGTACGAGACACGCTGGTCGGCGTGACGCGTTGCAGTGCCGTCGTGGCGGCGGCACTGCTGCGGGAAGCGCCGGTTAGCGATCCACCGGACGTTCGAGCACCCGAGCGAGCGGGCAAATCCAAAAGATCCGTTGCAGGGACGAGGCTCGTGGGCCGAACCACGGGGCCATCTGGGCCGACACTTGCGACCGGGGATGGCTGGCCGAGCATGCTCCGCTGGACAGCGGGAATGGCGAGGCTTGCCGAAGGACCATCTGAGGGCGATCCCGCTCGAGGCAGCTCGCCGCTCGATGAGGGGCGCGCATTGGTGGGCAGGGGCGGCGCAGACCCTGGGACGAGTCCTTGATAGGTACGTCGCTGCACAGCGACGCTCGCCGGTCCCGCCGTGGCAGGCGACGAAGTTCCCGACGGGGCGAACGCCGGCAACAGCTGGACCGCAGCCGGTGCTGGTGAGTCCGATGCCGCGGCGGCCGTGGAGTCTGCCCCGTCGACCGAGAGCAAGGGACGCTCGCTGATGAGCGGCACGGGGTGTTCCGCAGGCCCGATAGCTGGTCGTCGCTCGACACCAGGTGCGGCGAGGTCGGACAAGGCCACCGGGGCGTGGCGGAAGCTCGTGAGTCGCTCCGGTCCCGTCGTACGACGCTGGACCGGGCGGGCGAGCGGTGCTGACATCGAACTGCTCGCTGCACGCTGGACTGCAGTCGTGGCGGCGAGTGCACTGATCGGGTCCGGTTGGCCGGGCGTGTCGAGCGGTGAAAGTGGCTTCACCGTGGGCGGGAGCTGGCCCACCGGAGCGCCAAGGCCCGGACGGCGAGTGGCCCTCCCACTCGCACCGTCCGGCCCCGATGCAACGACGCTGCGCTGGACAGGACTGGCGCCGGAATCATCTCCCCCCTCCGCGGGTCGGACCGCTTGGGAGACGGGATCGGACAGCTGGGCATCACCCAGTGCGCGCTCACCGACGAGCGGTGCCGTGGGCGGCGCAGGAACCGAGAGCGGCCCGACGCGCTCCACGACAGGCGCCGCTACCGGCACCTGCGCCTGCGTCGCGCTGCCCGGAGTCGCTGGGGAACCAACACTGGTACGAGCAGTCGACGGCGGGGTGGCCGTGGGGCGGCCAGAGGCGAGACGCTGGACCGCTGGCATCGAACGCAGCACGAGGTCACTGCGCGGTGCACGTACGTAGGTGCTCTGCTGTGGCCGCAGCGAGCCGGACTCCGCTGCAACTCGCTGGAGCGAGGCCGGGCTCGATGACGCTGTACTCGGGAGTGCTGTCGGTGCGGAGTGTGACGCGACTGGCCCCGGAGGAGGCACGGGGGACGAGGTCGGTGACGTGCGCCGGGCCGAGGACACATCGGATGCGCCAGTGTCCGCAGGAGCGCCACTGTCCGCAGGAGCGCCAGCGGGCTTCGGGTTCGGCTCGTCGGCCGACGGCGTAAAGAAGCGCTGAACCTGTGGTGTGGCCCGTCGTGCAGCACCTCGGCCAGGTGCCGCTACCGGTAGTGCGAGCCCGCTTGAATCTCCGAGCGGACTCGGTCCGCTTTGACCCGCGGACGGTTGCGATCCAGCTGCAGAGCGCTGGAGCGATGTCGGCGTCGGTGCGCCTGGACCACCGGTCGAGCCAGTCAGCGGCGCAGCCGCGGGTCCCCGGCTGTCGAACGCGCCTCGCACATCAAGGTCGGGATGAGCCTCGATCGGCACGACGGGCGAGCCCGTGGGCGAGTGCGCAGAGCTGCGCTGGACCGGCGCCGCACTGCGTTGAACTGCCGCACTACCCCGCTGGGTTGGCGCCGCACTGGTTTGGGTTGACGCTGCGCTGCGTTGAACTGCCGCAGTACCCGCCTGGGTTGACGCCGCGCTGGGCTGGGTTGGCGCCGAGCTGGGCTGGGTTGGTGCAGCGCTGCGCTGGACCGGCGCTGGTGTGGCGCCGCCAGCACCTGGGGCATCAACAGGCGTCGAGGCTGCTGGCCGTGGACGGCTCGGTGTGGCAGGAGTCGCTCCGCCCACGGAGCGAGGGGCGCTGCTCAGCAAGCTTTGGCTCGCCACGGCACGTTGCACCGGTGCGGCTGGCGTCGAAGGGCGAGCGAGATCGAGCGCCGGGCCCGGGGCTGGCTCCTGCATGGAAGGGGCGCTCAGAAGTGGCTCACGCAGCGTTGCGATGCCGTCAGCTTCTCCGCTCGGCCCGCTGCGTTCGTGTGAGAGCGGCGCGAGCGAGACGGTCGGGTTCTTCCACGCCGAGAGATCGTCGGAGAAGTGCATCGATGCCACCGACTGCATCGGCGCAACAGTCGGGCGGACGGGAGGTAGGGACTGCCAGGCCGGCGCAACCGATCGCTGGACGAACGGCGATGCCGCACTCCCAGCGGCGCCAGAGGGCTGGCCAGCCGCACCCGCATCGACCTGGTTCCCGTCGGGCCGCGACATGTCGGCCGACGCCGAGCCATCCTCCCTCGAAGAGCCACGGTTCGCCGAGGCACCTCGGTCGGTCGCTGCGCTTCGTGCGGCAGGTCTCCAGATCCTCATGGCCTCACCATTTCTTACGTTCCAGTGCTAGCCGTCGCCCGACAGGCGGCGGTTGATGCTGCCGATCTCCTCCACGAAGCGTCGGCGTGTCGGGTGCTCCAGGTCGAGGATCTCTCCGAGCGACCAGTGAAAGTGATACGCGACGTACGCGACCTCCTCGTAGAGTCGGCCGGCCGCGTACGTCACTATTCCCCCAGGCGACCACCGGCCAAGTCGACCGAGAAACGCTCGTTGCACGCCGGGCACGTCACTGCGGCAAGGGTATGACCTTCAGAGTTGACCCGCCGGTACAAGTCCTGGAGGAACGCCAGGTCTGACGCGAACAGGTTCTCGATCACATTTGCATTGACGGAGTCGCTGCCGAGCGACCCCAGCCGGGTGATGACCCTGGCCAGCAACACGACCGTGAGATAGGGCGGATTGGCCCTGACGCGGTCGTCGTGCAGCGGGAGTAGCTCGTCTCGTGCTGTCGCCAGACGCATCGTGCCATCTCGATGGACCGTACCCGACGAGTCCACGTAGCCACGAGGCAGCACGAACTCGAACTCGGTCCGAAGCTCGTCCCCCCGCTCGGCCGGCGCGGGCGGAGCGGGGGGAACAGGCATGGGCTCCTCGATGTCTTCGATCTCGACCTGCTGGTCAGACCCGGCAGTTGCCGGGCCTCGTCGCATCACGCGGGCTCGAGACCCTCGTGGGCGATCGTGAGCTTCTCGGTCAGTACGGAGGCGTCGCCAGCCTTCATCGACCCGTATTCGATGCTCTTGGCCCAGCCGTTGACGAACTTGAACGACTGCACGGGGTTGCCCATGTAGTCGTAGATGTTCACCTGGCCACCCTTACGGGCGCTCACCATGTTGCCGCCAAAGACCGACTCGATCCAGGTCTGCCACGTCTTGTCGGACGTCACGCCTCGGGTGAGGGTGATCTCGCCGACCTTCTTGCGGCCCGGCAGCATCTTGTTGATGTACTGACCGGTAGCGGTGTTGTGCTTCAGCTCGATCGAGTCGACTTCCAGCTTGATGCCGTCGACCTCCTGGATCTCCTTGATCTCGATCCCATCGATCTCCAGGCCGAACGACCAGCCAACACCGGTGTCGAACTCGGGAAGCCCCATTGTCTACGTCTCCTCTGGTTTGCCACCGCCCGAGAGCGAGTGGCGTGTCTGTGACTTGAAGTGGACCACATCCGGCCTGGCGCCAGTTCCGGATGCCTCCGGGGACTTGCGTGCCGGCGGGCACGGTCGGCGTGAGCCGACCGTGCCCGAAGAACTGCTCGTACTACTCGGCGACGAGGCTCGTCCCGCCAGAGAACTGCGACAGGCGGAAGATGACGAACTCTGCCGGCTTAACCGGAGCAACACCGATCTCACAGACAATCTGACCTGCGTCGATGCCCTCAGCCGGGTTCGTCTCGTCGTCACACTTGACGTAAAAGGCCTCTGCCGGCGATGAGCCGAAGAGTGCACCCTTGCGCCACTCGTTGACGAGGAAGCTTGCAATCGTCCGCCGTACCTTGGCCCACAGATTGCGATCGTTCGGCTCGAACACCACCCAGTCGGTTCCCGAGAGGATGGACTCCTCCAGGTAGTTGAAGAGCCTGCGCACGTTGATGTAGCGCCAAGCCGGGTCGCTCGACAGTGTGCGTGCACCCCAGACGCGAATCCCACGCCCGGGGAAGGAGCGGATCGCGTTGATCCCGATCGGGTTGAGCAGGTCGTGCTCGGACTTCGTGATGTTGAGCTCAAGGTCAATGGCCCCACGCACAACCTCATTGGCCGGGGCCTTGTGAACGCCTCGGCTGTCGTCATTTCGACCCCAGATGCCTGCAAGGTGGCCGCTCGGCGGGACGAACTTGTTCGTACCCGATGCCGGGTCGAAGACCTTCACCCACGGCCAGTACAGCGTGGCGTACTTCGAGTCGTAACCCGCGGTGTCGACGCGCCATTCCTTGATGCCCTGGGCATTCAAGCCGGGAGGGGGATCGATGATCGCCATGCGGTCGCCCATCAGCTCACAGTGCGAGATGATTCCGAGCTGGACGGCCTTCACGCCTTCGAGGTCGATCATGCCCTTCTGGTAGGCACTCATGAGGTCGGGGACGGCCACCATCGTGACTTCGTCCACGGCCTCGAGGCCACCGACACCGCTACGTGCGGCGGGGTCACCGACGTAATCGCCGGCGTTCAGACTTGCCGGAGCGGCCGTACCGCCACCAGCGAGCGAGACCGAGCCACGTGCAACTGCCTCGATAGCAGTCTTGGTCGCCTCTTCGATCTTGATGAGGGTGCTCTGTGCGTTGACCACGGTGACGACATTGGTGCGACCACGCTTCGGTGACACCGGGTCGAAGGTCTCGACGTCACGGCCACCTTGCTTGACCACGAGCTTGAACGAGCCATCCTCGCCACCGGCCGTGCTGTCCGCGATTTCGACGGTGATGTCGTTGCCGTCAGAGCCTGCGCTGAGCGCCTGCACCTTGTAAGCACCGAGTGTGCCGTCGGCACCGCTGCCGATCTGGGCAACTGCGGGAGCCTCGGCTCCACCAGCACCGATCCGGACGATGTACGCCGCTCCGCCGCCATTCTGGAAGTAGCCGAACACAGCGTGGGCGAGGTAGGTGTCCTCGACGAAGTCGCCAAAGGTCTGCGAGAACTGACTCCAGTTCGTCACGAGCGTTGGCGTGTTGAACGGACCCTTCTCGGCAAGGCCGACGAAGGCCGCTACTGCGGTCCCAACCCCTTCGATGGGTCGAGATCCAGAGTCGACCTCCTCGACGTACACGCCGGGAGACAGATACGTGGGCATTAAAGCTCCCTCCTAGGAGACCGGACATCTCGGACTCAGACAGGATCGTTGTCGCGACGGTGGGAACTCTCCAAGGCTCACGGGCGCCCAAACGTTCTACAAATAGTGCCCTTTTGGGCATACCTGCCGCTTCTTGCAAATGAATTGAGACCAAAGTGGGTAAGAAGCGTGCCCGAAACGCTGGTCCGAAGGATCTAGACGTGCTCCTCATCGGGGACGACGCTCGCCGCCGTGGTTTCAGCCTCTCGCTCGAAGCGGTCCGAAGGATCGGACACCTGAATGCCGCCGGGACGCTCGGTGCCAGCCACCGGGCCTGAGCGCTGCTGCTTGACGTGGGTCAGCTCGTGAGCCAGCGTGCGCTGCGCTTGAGGTGTCCCTTCGGCGAAGTGGTTCGGATGCACGACGATGTTCTCCCCCACCGTGTAAGCGGCAGCTTGCACGGACTCAGCGGACTTCGCGTCCTTGTGGAGCCGCACGCTCGAGAAGTCGGCACCGAGGCTCTGCTCCATCGATGAACGGGTCTGGGAGTCGAGGGGTGATCCCCCTCCAGAGATCGTCTCGTGGACCGGCGAGGTCTGCTGGTTGTCCGCGCCTTGGTCGGCCTCCTGCTCGCGCTGGAGGAACAGCGAGGTGCCCGCATTGCCGACACTGCGCTGCAGTCCGAGCACGGTCGACGCCGTCGTGGCGTCACCCGATCGCATCACTGGACCTTCGTCAGCTTTGGCGGAGGACGAAGGCTTCGTGGCACCTGGTCGATCTGCACGAAGCTCTTCGAGGAAATCATGAGCGGGCACGGCAGTCTCCTCTCGACATCGTCAACGCTATCGCGCTGCACCAAACCGGCGGGCACTGGGCTAATGGGCGCCGGGCTGATGGGCACTGGGCTGATGGATACTGGGCTGGCGGGCGGGTCGCTCCTGGCGATGACTCAGGTGATGTCGGCTGCCACCGCGTCGTACCACTGCCCGAACTCCGATCGCACCGAGAGTCGTCCGAGCTTGCGGTACTCACGGTGAATGGCGCGCACGAGATCGGCCATGGTCACCTCGGCGCCTTGATCAGCCGCAAGGTACGCCGCAGTGAGTGCGATCGACCGGATGTTCCCACCGGAGAGCTCGAACGACTCCGCCACGAACGCGAGATCGACATCGTCGGCGAGAGGGACCGTTTCTCCGAGCGACTGCTGCCACAGCGTCAGGCGCTGCGCGACGTCGGGGAACGGGAAGTCGACGAGAGAGTCCAGGCGACGAGTGAACGCCTCGTCCACGTTTGCCCGAAGGTTGGTCGCGAGGATTGCCAGGCCGTCAAACGACTCGATTCTCTGCAAGAGGTAGGCCACCTCGATGTTCGCGTACCGGTCGTGGGCATCTTTGACGTCGGAGCGCTTTCCGAAAAGTGCATCCGCCTCGTCGAAGAGCAAGACGCCATTGACGCCGTCCACCTCGGAGAAGATTCGCTCGAGGTTCTTCTCCGTCTCGCCCACGTACTTGTCGACGACCGTGGCGAGGTTGATCGTGTAGAGCTCCAGGCCGAGCGCCCCTGCCACAACCTCGGCGGACATGGTCTTGCCGGTTCCCGATTCCCCTGCGAACAGTGCGACGACCCCACGGCCTCGCCCACCACCAGGGCGCATTGCCCAATCGCCGAGAACCCGCTCACGATGGATCATCCGTCCGACCAG
>Ga0116230_10001977_pt1 | contig 19758 bp, 22 predicted proteins | sample S1TSphfallax_3_FD_88678 | JGI IMG/M metagenome (GOLD analysis project Ga0116230, IMG submission 88678) | Host-associated microbial communities from peat moss isolated from Minnesota, USA - S1T2_Fd - Sphagnum fallax MG | ecosystem: Host-associated > Plants > Peat moss > Unclassified | place... | reverse complement strand
TCAAATTTCGGGATGGACTCCTAACCTTGAAGCAAACCTGCTTTAGGTTGGGATATAGCTTTTTGGAATATATGCAGCTCTGGTTTCTGGGGCGTCCTCCAGATTTAGCTGAACTAGTCCGATCTCGCTTTTGTTTGTGCATTGGCGCAATGGAATGAAGGAAGGGTTAGCCTCATGGGAGCGGTGTGAGTTGAGAAGCTCCCTCACCGTTCTGCAACGGCTAGAGGGGCAGTTCCTCTGGTCTACTCACCAACAGCAATGGGTCAGCACTTTCTCGGGACTGAAGCCGCGCGTTTTCCTACTATCAATTTTATGAATATTTGCACAAGACTATAAGAGGACGTCATTCTTAGGTATCCCCATTCCTCAGGTGGAATGGATATCACACTCTATTGGTTCTTATACGGCGTGTTCTCCCGGTTTGAACAAGACCAAAATTCCTGAATTTTCCAAAATTTTTGTTGCAAAGGCAATTCTACTTATGATCTACTCAAAATAAGGACTGCAAAAATGATGCAGAATTTATCTTTGTTAGCCCAGAAAACCGCTGCATCTTTAGTCGAGCGGATGAATGGCAAGTTCAACATATGCATTCCGTTTGTGTTCTGGTGAAGGGCTTCCTATTTGGATGGGAAGTCGCGAAGTCAAAGGCTTGACTGTCAATATATTGAAGGCATGGTTTAAACAAGATCAAGCCAAGCAAGTGTGAGGGGTCCTCACAGCCATAACAAGACTGTTACCCAAGTTTGAACGATGCCTCATCAAATATTAGAAACCAAGTTAAGGGCGATTTTCTGGCCCAAACGAGATCAATGACCTGTCCATTGTGTCCTACAGCAGGCTGGTTAGGCGGTCTATGTGGCGGCTATTTTGGAGTTCAACCTCCTCCCCATTTCAAAGGGAGGTTATTGAGCGCCTTTATTACTGCAAGTTTAACCCTTATTACAATCATTGCCTTAAAAGTTTTTTGTGGTATTTCTTTCTGCAGAGGAGGGCAATTCACTTTGGCGAACATTTTAAGAGTTGGGTTTCAGACTTTAATCCTAGGGATGATTTACTCTATAGGCATTAACTCCCTGTTGAACAAATATGTGTTTGTTAAAGGGTAAGTGTCAATAATCTCTTCCTAAAGAGAAACTTTAATATCAAAACCCCCTGTAGAGTTTTTGAAGCGATTCACGCAAGACACTGTCGCCTCTCTCAACGAGGGGATGGTGATGCATAGACATATTTCAAGCAGAGCAGCGTTTCCCGTCCCTGAAGGCAGCGGTCTCCGCGCTGTCAATTTGTGATTTTTATCAAAAAAAAATCTAAAAAACACAACAACAGGGTTCGGGCTTCCCGCGACTCAAGTCGTGGTTTTCCGGATCGTCAATTCTATGAAGCAATGTGTGATGGTTCGCTCGACGATTTCTTCCCCACTCCTCAGAAGCGTTTTATTCAAAGGATTTACTCTCGCATTTCTTGGCATCTTTATTTTAGTCTTAGCTGTCATTTTTATTCCTGCTTCAACATTGCAAAGATGGGGATGGCTCTTATTTCTTCTTAGCTTTAGCTCGCTTACGTTGGGTCTTTTACCCTATCGACGCCTATCCAGACTGCAACTAAAACCTCATAAGCTTGTTCTTGTTGACTTGAATCATCTGGCCTTTTATTCCAGAGGAGAAAAAATATTGACACTTGCCCTACAATCCATCTCCAAAATAAGCTATGTGGATCACGCAAGGCATTATGGAATTGCTATCTCCCTTAAACCCCCTCCGATAGCCCCAATCGTGATTCATCAACCTCTTAAAGAGGTAAAATTCTTTCGACACAAAGGTTGCAAGGAGGAAAAAAGTGACCTATTTTTTCCTTATTTTAGCCCATCCGCTTATCACGAATTGTTGCTCTGGCAAGAAGAAGCATTTGTCGTTGCGTCCAATGACCTTTTTGCCTTTACGAAAGGGCAAGAAGAGAAATGCTAAGGTTCTACCCCTCATTTGCGAACTGCTCCACTCTCCTTAAAGTCATGAGATCCCTTTCAATTAACCTTTTGTTAATAGAAAAGCTAATGGAGAGTCATCCGAATTTGTTTCTGCACTGGCGCAAAGGAGGATTAGCTTGATAGCAGCGGTGTGAGTTGAGAGACTCCCGGACCGTTCTGCGAAGGGCTAGAGGGGAATTTATTCTCGTCTACTCACCCCTACGGGATTTGTCCAGTTCAAACCAGAAAGTCAAGGAAAAGGAAAATGAAGAATGAGATCCTGAACTTCTTGGACGCTTTTTGCGCGACTGATCGATTCGCGAAATTGACGCGTTCCCGATGATTTTTTCAAATACCAGCATCCTACACGGCGCATCTCGATGCAGACGCGGAGGTCGTGATGATACTCTTTCGTCAATAGAAAATGTTCATATAAAGCTTGACGACACTCTTCGAGAGAACGTTCAATCACGGGATTTCCTCTAAGATAGCCCAATATTTCCTCTACAATCCATGGCTGTCCCATGGTTGCGCGAGCAATAAGAACTGCATCGCAGCGCGTTTTGCAATGAACTCCGTGCGCAGAGGGACCATCGACGATATCCCCATTGCCAATGACCAAAATCCCTTTAGCGACTTCTTTGCCATCTTTGATATAGTCCCAATTAGCTGCCCCATGATACCCTTGCTCACGCGTGCGTCCATGAATGCAAATCGCCTTTGCACCTGCCTGTTCCGCTATTTTAACAACTTCTTCCGCATTGATCTGTCCTTCATTCCAACCTGCCCTAATTTTAACAGTCACCGGAATCTTGACCGCCGCGACCATATTAGAGATCACCTCCCCAATGAGTTCTGGTGTTTTGAGCATCGCCGATCCGCTCCCATCCTTCGTCACTTTGTCTACTGGACATCCGCAATTGAGATCGACCAGATCAAATCCCAATTCTTCTATCATTTTAGCTGCCTGACCTGCAAGGGAAGGCTTGCTTCCGCAAATCTGCGCTCCAATAGGATGCATTTCAGGTGAATAATCCAACATCCTAAGAGTCGCGGCATTATAACGGATGAGAGCATCCATTTTGACCATTTCGCAGAACATCAATCCAGGGCGATATTTGGCCGACATCTTCCGAAAGGGAAAGTCAGAACATCCTGCCAATGGAGCGTAAAAAATGCGGTGGGGAAGTGTTAGGGATCCGATTTGAAGGGGGTGAGTGAACAATGTCATAAAATTAATCGCGCCCCTCAGCCTTCAGGCTGGGGAAATGGCTGCTTTTCTCGCTGCTAACGTAGCGCTTAGGCGGGTCAACTTTGGATTTGTTTGCAAAAGCCCCTCTTAGGGAGGGGGCGTGGACATTAGAACACGAGATAGGCGAAAAATTTGATCAATAAATTTTCAATAAAACCCAAACACAAAAAGGCAATAATGGGACTCAGATCGAATATTCCAAGGGGAGGGATGACGCGTCGAAATAAATTCAGATAGGGATCAGTGTAATAACTCACAAATTGCATCAACCGGTATTCATTGGCTTGTGGAATCCAAGAAGCGAGAATGCGAGCAAAGAGCATCAAGGTGTAAACTTGAAAAAGTAGGCGGATAAGATAAATAATGGTCAATGCACGCCCTCTAAATTCCAGATTTACTCTTTCAGACTGTATCACAACACTGGCAAAAAATTCAAGGGCCACTTTTCATTGACAAGAAAAAGCTGGAAAATCAAATGCATATACAGAAATAGGTCGAAAAATTTTGCCAAAATCATGGAATATCGATTATAGTGATGAGACAAGGATGATCTCTCGACGTCTATCCATACCACTTTAAAACTCACCTTTTCTTTGCGTCAGGTGAGTTTAAGAACTGGATTTGGACACAGGAAAGCTCTTGCGATTCGATGATCAAGAATGCAGCCCTATTTGTTTTATCATCGAAGCCCGAGGCTTTAGCTAAGCCCAAATTCAATTCTTGAAATGTAATGGGGATAGAAAAAAGAAATTAAGATGTAAGTTTTGGCATGGTTCAAACCCATGTGACTCTCCATTCCTTCTTTCCCTGCATTCACGGCTCAATGGATTTTATTGATCTTAACCCTAGGTTCTGCTTGAGCTTATACGCCTTATGCTCCACGCGGGGCTAAGATCTTTTCTAGCGCCCACCAGAAAAGAGTCATCCTGTAGGTAGACTCCCTGATTCTTGCCCTGCGTTGTCTATAGGCCCAAGCGGAACGTGGCGTTTAAATGCACCTCAATATGGATCCATATGACAGAATCAACCACGAAAGTAAAAATCCCCCCGCATTCCAAAGAATCTGAAATGATGGTGTTAGGCTCAATGCTGACAAGCCTTAATAGCCTTAATCTTGCGGCAGAATCTCTAGATGATTCTGATTTTTACTTCACAGAGCATAAAATCATCTTTCAAGCGCTAAAGACGGCTTATAAGAAAGACAAGCCAGCGGATATCCATCTTATTGGAGAAGAACTCAGACGTCAGGAAAAATTGACCTCCATCGGAGGATTGGCGTATCTAACAACGTTGGCTCAATATGTTGGCACATCAGCTTTCATTGAAGAATATGTGGAACTTGTCCACAGCAAAGCCTTGTTGCGCAGAATGATCCATGCGGCTCAGCTCGTGGAAAAATCTGCGTTAGAAGAGCCTCCTGATGTTAATGCTGCCTTAGATGATGCACAACAACTTTTTTTTCAAATCAGTCAAACCGCCAACTCTGCAACAGGCATTTTAATCAGAGACATTTTTTCAGGATTGCGTTCAGAGTCAGGGGTCCCTTTTTTGAAAGAACTTCAAGAAAGGCAAGAAAGATATGCTGAGAAAGGGCCAGAAGAGAGTGGAATCACCGGCATTCCTTCCCACTTTATCGACTTGGATAAGATCATCAATGGGTTGAATAACTCCAATCTTATTATCTTAGCGGCTCGTCCTGCCATGGGGAAAACGGCCCTTGCATTGAACATTGCAGAAAACGTGTGTTTTAAAAGCCGTGTCCCTGTTGGAATTTTCTCTCTTGAGATGTCGGCTGAGCAACTTGTCCATCGCATAATTTGCTCACAAGCCGAAGTAGAATCGGGTAAGGTCAAAATAGGCGCTTTAAATGGACTGGAATATCAGCGCATTGTCAGCGTTGTGAGCGAAATACAAAAACATCTTCTGATTATTGATGACCAGGGCGGTTTAAAAATTACAGATTTGCGTGCGCGAGCTCGTCGCATGAAAGAAAGTTATGGAATTAAGTTTCTGGTGATTGACTATTTGCAATTGATTTCAGGCTCAGGATCCCATCGAACAATGGAAAGCCGTCAGAATGAAGTCTCTGAAATTTCGCGTCTATTGAAAAATCTCGCGCGAGAGCTCAATATTCCCATTCTCTGCCTTTCACAGCTTTCGCGCAAAGTCGAAGACCGGCAAGGACACCGCCCTACGCTGAGTGATCTGCGAGAAAGTGGGAGCGTTGAACAAGACTCTGATGAAGTATGGTTTTTGCTCCGTCGCGAATACTATGATCCGATGGACAAACCTGGAATGGCTGAATTAATGATTGCCAAAAACCGCCATGGCGGAATCGGAAATATTCACTTGACCTTCCAAAAAGAATATGCAAGATTCGTTAACTATACCCCCGTCAAATGTGAGGAGAGGGGGTGTGACTTGCAAGCAGAAAGGTTATTCAGTCCTTTTTCCCCCTTCTTAGGAGGCTGAGATGGTTCAGTCATCTGATGCCACTTCTCGTCGATTCAAAATGCAGTACCGTGGATCCATTTTCTGGTTGATCTTTTGGTTAGTGATCTTTTTTCCGATTGCTTTTGTCTTATTGCTGACTGATACTTCTTTTGAGGTCAGTCGCACTCTATATGACCTAAAATACAACGGCTCCCGCTTTTGGCTTGGGTTTTGGGTCTTGTTTTTTTTCCCTATCGCCTTTTTGCTCTTATTTTTTAATGGACTGACAGTCACCTACTCCTCCCTAAAGGGAGGGGCTTATGCAAACAAGCCGGAAGTTGACCCGCCTAAGCGGGAAGTTTAATTGAAAACTGAGGCTTTAGCTAAGCTGAAATTTAACTTTTGAAAGTATGGCACTGGAAAAGCATGCGATGGGATCTATCTATTCGCTCTTCACCGAACTCTAAGTTAGACGTAGGGTTCGTCAACGTCCAGCTTGTCTGCACAAGCTCCTCCCTTGAGGGAGGGGTCATTGGCATCCAAAACGGATTAAGCTGGAGCATCCAGTCAACTCTTCGGCAATTCGTCTATGTCAACTAAATCCGGAATTTCGTCTTCATCTATAACCAGATCGTCGGGAGGGATCAAGAACGCCATGATATTTTCTGGTAAAAATACAGGATTGATTAATTCCTCATGACGTTCTGACATCCCAATAAATCCCTTATTTTCTTTTGGACACTCCTTATCGTCTTTTTCAACCAAATCCGTTTTCTCAAACATATCTACAACCGGATTTGTGGATAGAGGTGTCAAGAAGTCGTTGATCTTTTCTGCTAAAAACGAAGGATATCTCAATATGTCATTATGGCGTTCTGGCATCCCAATAAATCCCTTCTTTTCTCTTGGACACTCCTTATCGTCCAGTAATCTTTTAGCGAGTGATGCTTCGGCAGTAATGACCCCATCATCTATGATTTTTGAACTGTCATCAAGCTCTTCATAGTCGCCTTGGACATTAGCTGTTTGCATGATGATTTCTGGAGCATTGAGCTTTTTTGAAGATTCTATAGAGCTTATATTCCAGCCGAAAATTTTTACCAAAAATCCCAAGGGTCTGTTGGTTAACGCAGAGGCAATTGTTTGTAAATCGGAAAATGTTTGTCTCTTGACAAAGACATATTCAATGTCTTCTTTCAATTCGTGTGTTTTCAAGGCATCTCCTTGCACTCCTCCTCCAATAGAATGACCCCATCCAATGATTTGCTTTGCCCCTATTCCCTTTTCCTTATCTTCTAAGAATTTTAGCATCGCACGATACGCTTTGACCATTGCTTGTCTGCTACAAAAACCTGAGCTTGCTCCCACTCCCGGGTAGTTGAATACAAGAGCATTTCCCTCAATCTTTCTAAGAATTTGCTGTAAATCACTTCCATTGGCCTCAAATTTATTTTCATACAGTTCATAATTGCCATTGGATTGTAACAGCCACCTCCCATTACTTAGGGTGGAGGGTTTACCTACAATCATTGCATCTACCCGATATCCATCTACCTCAACTGTTAGGCGTTTGAATTTCCACTGTTCACTCGCATCTTGATTCAAAATCGTCGACCTAGCTTTAGTGGCATCCTCTCTCGAAAATCCAATTGATGCAGGGACAACAATAAACCCAACTAAAATATGCAATGGATAAACAATAACTAAAAATATGTCCTTGATCAATCTAATGATTTTGTATTCAGTACCGCTTATATGTCTCTCAGTCTTCCATGTATAGCGTGTGGGTAGGGTCTTGTTTTCTGCAAGATCTCGCTCTGTTGATGCAAGATAATCAAGTTCTTGATAGAATGCGTTTGGTCCTCCTAAAATATCATGAAGAGGGGGGATTTCAAAGTCGATAGGCATAAGGCGCTCCTATTATGTTAATGTTTTTTAATTATGCAGACTGTATCAGATGGCTGATTTAATATCTAGAAGCATAGAATATCAAGACCCTTCTTTTAGTCGTTCAGACTTGTCACAACCCTCGCCGGAAGTGATGCAAAAAATTAAGGATCTTGTCCTATTGATGGGAGGAGACCCTGATTCACTCGCTAACGACCTGATCGGCCAAATCATCTACGCAAGTTTGAGGATGACAAACGAAGGCTTTGACATGGGACAGCTCAAGCTGATGACCCGATCGTTTAAAGAAATGCGCCATGCGTATCGCGTATTCAATCAACATAGAACAGCGCGCTGCCTCAGTATTTTTGGATCTGCTCGTGTCGAAAAATGTCATCCTGATTATCAAGTTGCTAAGGCCTTTAGCGCTGTGATGGCTGCGAAAGGGTGGTTTTGCATGACAGGAGCGGCAGAGGGCATTATGCGTGCCGGTTTAGAAGGCGCTCAAAAAGACTCTAGTTTTGGATTATCCATTCGTCTCCCCTTTGAGCATGGAAATCAATCTCTATTAGCTGGAGATCCCAAGTTGATGAACTTTCGTTATTTCTTCACTCGCAAGCTCATGTTTTTAAGTCATTCCGATGCTATAGCCGCTTTTCCTGGGGGCGTGGGGACCCAAGACGAACTATTTGAAGCACTTACCCTCATGCAAACAGGTCGATCGACTATCGTGCCGCTTATTTTATTGGAAGGAGGAGAAAAACAGTATTGGGAAACTTGGGAGCGGTATCTGCGAGACAATTTGCTGGCAAATGGTTTTCTAAGCGAGGAAGACCAACATTTTTATTACAGAGCACCTAATACTCAAGCGGCTGTAGATCACATTCAACAATTTTACTCTCGCTATCACTCGAGTCGCTATGTGAAGGATACTCTCGTGATTCGCCTTCTTACCCCAATCACGCCCCAAGAGATCGCTCTTCTCAATGAGAGCTTTTACCCTTTGCTTAAGCAAGGAGAGATCTATGCCACCCCTCCGTTGCCGGAAGAAGAGGATCACTTAGACTTGCCTCGGATTGCATTTGAACACAACCATAAGTTCTTTGGATCTTTGCGGGCGCTTATTGACCGGATCAATGCCTTTTAGCGCATATTGTGGAAATGGCCTGCTTCTTGGATGACTCCCCCTCCCAAGCAGATTATCCCGTCATAGAAAACAATCGATTGACCAGGAGTCACAGCACGTTGCGGTTGTGGAAAAGTCACCTCTGCCTTTCCCTCTTCAATGTGTTGGATGATGCAAGGCTGATCCATCTGGCGATAGCGCACCTTAGAAAAGCAAGAATAGGGTAGAGGAGGCGCTTTGCCCGCTACCCAGCTAAGTTGTTCGGCAACCAATTCATTGGAATACAGAGCGGGGTGATCCGCTCCTTGCGCGACAAAGACCACTCCTCGCTTCATCTCTTTTCCGACCACAAACCACGCTTCTCCTGCGCCTCCAATTCCCAATCCTTTGCGCTGCCCCAACGTATAGTAGGCAGCCCCTTGATGTTTCCCCACCACCTTTCCTTCAAGGGTTTCAAATGTCCCCTCTTGAAGGGGAAGATATTGGCTTAAAAATGTCCGGAAATGCCGTTCCCCAATGAAACAAATTCCAGTGCTATCTTTCTTTTCAGATGTGACCAAATGATAAAGACGGGCTAGCCTCCGGACGTCGCTTTTTTCTAATCCCCCCACAGGGAATAAAATGTTTTGCAAAAGGGAGGAATGAAGGGTATATAAAAAGTAGGTTTGATCTTTTTGCGGATCCACTCCCTTGACTAAGCAGTGCTCTCCATGATTGTTTTGAATTTGACAATAGTGTCCGGTGGCGAGATAATCAGCCCCTAATTCCATGGCTTTATTGAAAAAATGCTTGAATTTGATTTCTCGGTTGCAAAGAATGTCGGGATTCGGAGTCAATCCCCTTTTAAAATCTTCAATAAATTGGGAAAATACCTCGTTTCGATATTCCTCGACAAAGTTGATGGCATAGTAAGGAATGTCCAGTTGTTCACACACACGCTTGGCATCGTGAGCATCTAAGGCTGAGCTGCAAATCCCATTTTCGTTTTGCTCTTCCCAGTTTTTCATGAAAAGGGCAATGACTCGATATCCCTGTTGCTTCAGCAACAGCGCTGAAACCGAGGAGTCGACTCCTCCAGACAGGCCTACAACGACAGTTTTTGAGTTTAAAGGGGAAAACATAAGGGATGTGCCGATGAGTTCGCGCGCGCAAGATGATATTGAGGTTAACAAATCATTTACTTTATGTCTATTCATTCCACTTCAAGAATTGCATTTGGAAAAAGTGAAAGCTCTCACGATTCAACGATAGAAAATGCCTCCCTATTATAAACTTACCTAATGCAAACAGAGCGACATGTGGGCTGAAGCGAAAGCTCCCGTGGCTAACGGGTCGCAAAAGGGGGAATATCGGTTGGATATGACGCCTCTTGCGACCCATCAAACCCTCGGTTGGGCTCAGCCGAAATGCCACTCTCTTTGTGTTAAGGTAAGTGATAAAGATGAGCGCATTCTATCGTCGAATCTTGAAGTGCAAGGGGTATAAATTAATTATTGCTTTTTATTAAATAAATCGTTAGCCTAGCAAGGAATGATTGATTTAAAAGTGAGGATCGTTTACACTGAGCTATAAGTACATATCCATTATAAAAGGAGTTAATGATGATTCAAGGCTTTTTCAATGTCATTCAAAAGGATCTCTGCTGCATTAGCAGAGCCGTATTCAAACCTCTTGAAGAAGAAAAAGGGGAAGAACAGAGAGTGAAGTCTGCCGCTATTCGCATTTTTGCAGCTTTAGGTATGGCCTACTCTCTGATGCTAGCTATTTCTGCTTTTCAGGCAGCCACAGCCTTTGGAGGGATCTTCCTCTTGGCCTCTGCTGTTGCTTTATATGCCATCAGCCATGATGTGTTTGTGATTAAAATCAATGAAGATAAAGGGGTCGTAGATCAAATGAAAGCAATAGGACAGTCGGTCTTTAGTGATCTCAAAGATCTCTTCGATGGAACTAAAAGTCTAGAGGATATTTCTCGACACCCCTTGACAGAAGGGACATTCTTTCGATCGCTTTGGGATACCATGTTGCCGCATTTTTATGCAACATAGCAAAAATGGCGTGGTTCAAACTTAGGTCCGCCAATAGCTAAAGGCTATTGGCTTATCACAAATCAAATCGTCTTAGCGATCTCATCTTTAAGTGAAGTTTTTAAAGGGATTCGCGAAAGAGACTGTCCCCTCTGTCAACGAGCTGAGGGGTTATGAATATATTCCACTTTAAGAGTTGAATTGGGGCTTAGCCACAGCCCCAGGCTTCAATGATAAAAAACGCCTTCATATTTTTCATATGGGGGCATTTTTTATCATTGACTCACCTGACGCAAAGAGAGTGATATTTCGGTTGAGCCAAACCCCGGGGGCTAACCGCTTACCACGATGAACCCTCTTCCGAGCGGTCAGCCGCGGGAGCCTTTGGTTTGTCCAAATCCAATTCTTGAAGTGGAATGGGTATAGACATGTTTCAATGGGAGCAGCATTTCTTCCCACGCGTGAAGGGAGGGATCTCCGTGCTGTCAATTTATGCTTTATGTCAAAAAAAATCTAAAAAATACAACAACAAGGTTGGCGCTTTCTCGCGACTGAAGTGGCGGGTTTCCGCGCCGTCAATTCTATGATTGATGGACTAGTTCACATGATTCAAGATGATATATCCATTTTCCTGAACTGGATCAAACAAAACGATTCATCAGCGAATCATGGAAATCAAGATCTAATGCAAAGAATTCAAAGCGCAGCCATCCGCCTCTTAGCATTTGTGGGGATGGCTTTTGCCTCGTTATGGGCCGTCTCTCTTATCACCTTTATGGTGACTCTTTGTCTCATCACTCTTTTCAAGCTTGCCTTAGCAGTCGCTCTTTATGTTTACGCTCATGATGTTTTCGTTATGAGCCAATAGGCCTCTCAAAATAGTCTTATCCCAGGACATATTGATAGGGAGGAAGCCTTTCCATTAAAAGCACGCACGTTTATGCAACCCATCTGGATGGGGTATATCTTGCTTCATTTTTGAATCACAGTCGCCAATCGCCTCTAGCGATTGGCGCGCTGTCGCAGGTCTCACCTAAGTGTAACCCAAGTTTGAACCCTACCAAAAATCTTGATGCAACCTGTTTCTCGTTCTAGAACTCAGTGAAGCCTCCGCGAATCGACTAAAGATCCAGTCGTTATTCTGGCCTAACAAAGATAAAAAGTCTACACATCAGGGATAACGACTAAGTGGGGATGCGCCTTGCTTCGCAAGACGTGTTGAATATAAGAAAGCGTTGTTCCCGTTGCTGAAAAGCAGGAGGTACAGGAGCCCTGATAGGCAATGAAAACCTCATTTCCATTCATCAAGTCGAGAACTTGAATCCCTCCTGCATCCAATTCAATGTAGGGGCGAATGTCTTGTGCGATAATCTCATCGATGAGAGCGATCTTTTGTTCTTTTGAAAGTGCTTCCCACCCTGGATAGCCCCCTTCCAAGACTTCTCCAATGTGCATTGGAGCTGGAAGGGCAACATAATTATCTCGGAGTGCAATATCTGTGCATCGGTCAGCAGCATGATCGATAGCGCTCAAAATTAAGTTGAGGAGAGGAAATGTCTCCTGAGGAAAAGCAGGCACATGGGGACGATCCCGCACCTGTTTATCGATCAGGTCAGCGCTGATGCGGCGAGCTTGATCATAGTTTTTGCCCACCACGAGTTCGCAAGCAATTTCAGCAGCCGCGATCAATGCTGATTGCCCATAGACTTGATAGCGGGCATCGACAATGATCCCATCATCAGGATCGACTAGCCAATAAAAGTGAACCACGTTTCCTTCTTCTATGGTTCCTTCTTGGCCATGGGCTAAACGCATCCCTCGTTCCTCGCACTGCGTTTGAGTGAAACGTCCAAAACAACGGGGACAATCAATTTTGGCATTCAGTTTTTTGCTGTAACGAGACCAGAGAAACGGCTGGGTGAGGGCGTGTAAGCTCATGTGTCAATCAAAATGTGTTCCGAGAATCGACTGAGCCTTTCTGCTGCTTCGACAATGAGCGAGATCGCTCGATCAATCTCTTCTTCTGTCGTATAGCGGGAAAGGCTGAAAGAGAGTGCGCTATGGGCTAATGTTTCTTCTATCCCGCACAAAGCAAGCATCAGTGCAAGCTGTTGAAAATTGCCCCCCCCAATGGTTGCACAAATTCCATGGCGATTCAAGGCGAAAAGGAGGGCTTCATTGGCAATCCCTGGAAAAAGGATCGTCGTGCAATGAGGGAGGCGCTCTTGCTCTTTGAAACACACTTGGGCCCGAGGAAAACCTTTCATAATTCCGTTTTCAAGTTGATTGCGCAAACGAGCCGTTTCAGTGCACAGTAAATCGCGACTGTCAAAAGCCTCTTCTGAAGCGATGGCTAGTCCCGCCAACAGGGGAACATTGATCCCTCCTGCCCGCATTCCTCCTTGATCGGCGCAGCCGAAAATCAAGGGAGAGCAACGGACACCCTGCTTAACATAGAGCACACCCGTTCCTTGCGGAGCATGCAATGCACTGCCATCAAAGGTCAGATAGTCGGCCCCGATCTCTTTCAAGTCATAAAATAACTTCCCCAACACATGGGTGGCGTCCAAGTGCAGAGCGACTCCTCGTTCTCGGCATAGATTAGCAATCTCTGCCACCGGTTGAATCACTCCTGTCAATCCATTAGCCCAAGATAAAGAGACGAGCGCGGTGCGGGGGGAGAGGGAATCAACCAAGGCCTTAGGAGTCACCCTTCCTTGAGCATTGACTGCAATCCTTTGGCCTACGCAGCCGAAAGGTTCCAGATGACTGATTGCCATCATGGCTGACGCCTCATCGATGTTAGAGGTCAAAAACTGATTCTTCCCTGTTGATAACGTCGTATTTCGATAAGTAGAAAAAATGACATGATTAACAGCTTCCGCTCCAGAGGAGGTTAAAATCACCTGATCCCCCTCCTCTGCGCCAATAAAGGTGTAAAGGGTTTGATAAAACCTTGTCAGGAACGGATAAAGCTCCTGCCCTTTTTGATGAGGGGTGGTTGGCACTCCCCAATGCGTTGTCCAATAAGGGATCATCGCGCTGATCGCTGTTTCGGAAGGAGGACCCCGCGTGCTGTTGTCGAGATAAATAAGAGCCGTCATCAAGCACTACACTTCTTTTATGAATTCGCCATTGTCATAACGATAGAGGACGGGCACTCCCGTAGGGAGTTCCAGAGAAACTACCTCTTTCGGACTTAGATGATCAAGGTGCATCATGATGGAGCGCAAAGAATTCCCGTGGGCAGCGATAAAAACATGTTGTCCACGCTCTAGGTAAGGTCGAATTTTTTGCTCAAAGTAGGGAATTGAGCGAGCAGCGGTCATTTCAAGGCTTTCGCCACCTGGAGGAGGGATGTCAAAACTGCGACGCCAAATGTGCACCTGTTCTATCCCATACTGATCGGCCAGTTCTTTTTTATTTACTCCCTGGAGATCGCCATACATCCGCTCATTAAGCTCCCAGGCACGGATTAAGGGAATGGTTTGTGAAGCTGCAAGGGGGCTATGAATTTGACCCCACTCCTCTAAACGTCCCTCCGCGGGATGCAGGATCACTGGAACCTTGCCTGAATGATGCACAGCCATGACAAGCAGCGCGGTCATCTGTGCACGAATCAATGTAGAGGTAAAGATGATGTCGATAGGCTCGTGTTGAATGCGACGCCCAGCTTTAAGGGCCTCTTCTATTCCTATACTCGATAAAGGAATATCCACCCAACCTGTGAACAGATGAGAATGGTTCCACTGCGATTGGCCATGACGCATGAGAATGAGTTTAACCATGAGCGATTTCCACCCCCTTCATGGTGCAAAATCTACACCAATTGTGAATACCCATTCCACTACAAATATGAAGTGGAATGGGTATAGATTTCCCCAGAACTCTGGGTCAGGGATGTGTAGTTGACGACTCTGGTCGATAATTTTCTTCTAAAATCTCCAGGTTCACTCGAATCCCATTACGGCTTGCCACCGACATAAGAAGCGTGCGAATCGCATTAATTGTTTTCCCCTTTTTACCGATAATTTTACCAATGTCTGACTTTTCGACTGAGAGTTCAATAATGAGTGTTTGCGTTCCCCCAATCTCGTTAATCTTAACCTTGTCGGGATGATCAACCAAATTCTTGACGATGTAAGCTACAAATTCTTTCATCAAATTGACAGTGCGGAAACCCCCGATTTTGGTCGGAAGAAGAAGCACTGCTCCTGTTTTAGAGGTTGTTTGTTTTTGTCTAACATAAAGATTCGTATCTCAAGTTGATACATGAAGAGTTCGATATCGCCTGCAATGAACCTATCCACGTCAGACCCGACGATAACGAATTGTTCGATTAATTTTCTAGAAAAAGTCGTCAAGCATAAGCTTTAATTTTGATATCGACCCCTGCAGGAAGGGTTAGCGTCTTTAATGCATCAACCGTTTTGCTACTGGGGTTTAAAATATCAATCAAGCGGCGATGGGTGCGAGTCTCAAATTGTTCGCGTGATTTTCGATCAATGTGAGGGGAACGAAGCACTGTCACTTTTTCACAGCTTGTAGGAAGGGGGATGGGCCCTGCGATCGTCGCCCCTGTCCGCATGGTCGTTTCCACAATATCAGAGACTGAACGATCAAGGACACGCTGATCATATGCCTTAAGGCGGATGCGGATCTTTTGTTTTGCTGTAGCCGCTTTGGAATGTTTATCTTGTTTTGCCATGGTAGCCTTATCAACCTTTTTTAATGATTTCTTCCTGAATTTTTGCCGGAACCTGTTGAAAGTGACTCAGCTGCATCACATAACTGGCGCGCCCAGAAGAGATAGAGCGGAGAATGGTCGAGTAGCTGAACATCTCACTGAGAGGAACTTCAGCATGAACGATGATCACCCCCTTATGATTTTCTTGACCGATAATTTGACCGCGACGACGATTCAGATCGCCAATCACATCTCCCATATGAGCTTCAGGGGTCGTCACATCGGTTCGCATGATCGGTTCCAATATCACAGGCTTGGACTTGCGCGCAGCCTCTTTAATCGCCATCGATCCACAGATTCTAAAAGCAATGTCACTCGAATCGACATCGTGGTAAGATCCCCATACGATCTCTACCACCACATCGACTAAATTGTACCCTGCTAAAACGCCCGTTGCAAGTCCCTCTTCAATCCCCTTCATTGTGGGCGGAATATATTCTTTCGGAATGACGCCGCCTACAATCTTGCTGACAATTTCGTTTCCTTTTCCCTTCTCATTGGGACGAATCTCGAGTTCGACGTGAGCATATTGGCCGCGCCCTCCTGACTGTTTCACAAACTTTGTCTGGCTGCTCCCTGGAATCGTAATGGTTTCTTTGTAAGCGACCTGCGGCTTACCCACACTTGCTTCAACGCCAAACTCCCGCTTCATCCGGTCATGCAAGATCTCCAAGTGCAACTCACCCATGCCTTCAATGATGGTCTGACCTGTTTCTTCATTGCTTGATACGCGGAATGTCGGATCCTCAATGGAGAGAGAAGATAAAGCCATAGCTAGCTTTTCGCGGTCTCCTTTCGATTTAGGCTCAATGGCCATTGAAATGACCGGTTCTGGAAACTGCATTTTTTCGAGCATCACGGGTCGTTTTGGAGAACAGAGGGAATCCCCTGTTGTCGCCTTTTTCAAACCAATACAGGCCACAATATCTCCAGTATGGAATTCATCTTTTTCTTCCCGCTTGTTGGCATGCATTTCAATCAGGCGAGAGACTCGTTCCTCTTCATCCTTGGTCGTATTAAGCAATACTGTTCCCTTAGTCAGGGTTCCACTATAAATTCGCAAGTAGGTTAAACGTCCCACATAAGGATCGGTCATGATTTTAAAAGCTAAGGCAGCCAGCGGCTGGTCATCATCGGGAATGAGAAAGATTTCTTGATCCGTATGAACATCATGGGCTTTAATATTTCCACGATCGAGCGGAGAAGGCATCCAGGCGACAACGGCATCCAAAAGCTGTTGCACCCCTTTGTTTTTGAAGGCTGCTCCACATAAAACAGGATTAAGTTTATTCCCGCAAACCGCTTTCCGAAGGGCAGCATGAATCTCCGCTTCAGTGAGGGAATCAGGGTTTTCAAGCACTTGTTGCATGAAAGCCTCATTCTCGTCATCAACGGTGGCAAGTTCCTCCAATAGCTCTGCTCGCATTTTTTTACACTTTTCGAGGAGGTCGGAAGGAATATCCGTTTCGTCCCAATCAGCCCCTAAGCTCTCATCATGGAAGAAATAGGCTCTCATTCTGACGAGATCAACCATTCCTTTGAAATCCCCTTCGGCCCCAATTGGGCATTGAACAGGAATGGCATTAGCATGCAACTTATCGCGCATCGTGTGAACGGCGTCAAAAAAGTCTGCCCCCATCCGATCCATTTTATTGACAAATGCAATCCGGGGGACCCCATATTTGTCTGCTTGACGCCAGACCGTTTCGGACTGGGGTTCCACTCCTGAGACTGAACAGAATAAGGCGACCGCACCGTCAAGAACGCGCAAAGAGCGTTCGACTTCGATGGTAAAATCGACGTGTCCAGGGGTGTCGATAATGTTGATTTTCGATTCCTTCCAACCCACTGTTGTCGCCGCTGAAGTGATGGTAATGCCCCGTTCTTGCTCTTGGATCATAAAGTCCATGATGGCGGTCCCGTCGTGTACCTCACCAATCTTGTAAGAACGTCCAGTGTAGTAAAGAATGCGCTCAGTCATTGTTGTCTTACCAGCGTCGATATGGGCCATGATCCCAATATTCCGAACATTCTTAAGATGTTCCTTAGCAGGTCTTGTCATAAAATTCACAGCGCGGAAACCCCTGCCTTGAGGCGGGGGAGGAAGCGCTACTCCTGTTTTAGAGGTTACTTGTTTTTACCTAACTCACCTGACTCCCCTTAACGCAAAGAGAGCGACATTTGGGCTGAAGCGAAATTTCCGGGGACTGACGCTTCTTGCGAGCCCTCAGCCTCGGGGCTTTGGCCCAGCCGAAATGTCACTCTCTTTCCGTTAAGGGGAGTGACCTAATACAAAAATTCCCGTTTGCGGTTACCCAGACCGCAGCTTAGCCGGGTCATGGTCTCCTCGCCAATGTTACGGAAATGTGACGGAGGAGTCTGTATGCGAGTCGCACAGGCTTAACCCGTACACCTGTTTAACCACTTGCCGTGGTTCCTAGAACTCCAGAAGCATCCAGGGGTCCTATCGATTCCCTCCTAACGTAGCCGTCAGTTAAACTGACCGCTTCGGCTGGTCAACTGAGGGCTTGCTTATACAAGCCCCTCCCTTTTACCACTTGTAGTGGGCATACGCTTTATTCGCTTCTGCCATACGGTGAGTATCATCTTTCTGCTTAATTGTTGTCCCCTGATTCTTATGGCAATCAGCTAATTCGCCGGCCAACGCATCCACCATAGAACGACCTGCTTTCCGACGAGAGTTGTTGATGATCCAGCGCATTGCCATCGAAGCACGACGGCTGGATGGAATTTCCATAGGCACCTGATAAGTCGCTCCGCCAATGCGACGCGACTTGACTTCTAGTGCTGGTTTTGCATTCTCCAATGCTTGTTCGAAAGCCTCTAAGGGACGTTCCACTTTCACCAACTTAGAAAATTTATCAAGCGCATGGTACACAATCCGTCGAGCGGTTGACTTCTTTCCTCGTTCCATGACTTTATTGATAAATTTTGCTAAGATCGTACTCCCGTATACAGGATCGGGATCAATGTGACGTTTTTCTGCACTGTGCCTTCTTGACATGACTCCCTCAGGATAAGTCGTTAATCTAATTAATTCTCGAAGATCTCATGTTCACCCGGAATGAGTAACGATGATATTCCTCAAGACCTGTGCGGGATTGGCGTTCTTGACTAAAACGCGAATCGCGAACCACGATATTCATAAAATTGACAGCGCGGAGACCCCCGCCTTTAGGCGGGGGAGGAAGCGCTGCTCCTGTTTCAGAGGTGATTTGTTTTTACCTAAAACAAACATTCGCGTTTGCCGCTAACTGCTCCCCATAGCCTGTTCATGGTCTCCTCGCCAATGTAATGGAGCGGTTGATATGCGAGCGGCGCTGGCTTAAGGCGTGCATCTGCTTAACGACTTGCCGTCTTGCCTGGAACTGGAGAAGGATTCCACGGGTCCTATCTATTCGCTCCTAGTGCATCCTTCAGTTAAACTGACCGCTTCGGCGGGTCAATGGCGGGCGTGCTTACACCAGCCTCCTCCTTTTAGGGAAGGGTTGTTGACTTCTGGAATATGCTGGCGTTACTTTTTAGGGCGCTTTGCCCCATATTTAGATCTGCTTTGTTTGCGGTCTTTGACGGCTGCACAGTCGAGCGCTCCCCGAACGATGTGGTAACGTACCCCAGGCAAGTCTTTCACGCGTCCTCCTCGAACAAGTACAATGCTGTGTTCCTGGAGGTTATGCCCCTCACCGCCAATATAGGCAATGACCAACTGGCCGGTGGATAGACGAACCCAAGCGACTTTACGCAAAGCTGAGTTGGGTTTCTTTGGGGTCTTCGTTTTGACCTGCAGGCAAACCCCCCGGCGCTGCGGACATCGATGAAGCGCTGGCGACTTGCGACTCTTTTTCTTCGGAGTGCGTTGCTGGCGAACAAGCTGTTGAATAGTCGGCATGTATGCCCTCTCCTTAATGCGTGTTGGTTCTGGAATCGGCGGCCAGACATACAGCCACCGATTCAACGACGCCTAAGCATACCTATTTGATGAGTTTTTGCAAACCTTTTTAACCCGATGGACAGCCAATGGCCAGCCGGCTGGCTATTGGCACAGGTCTCATTTCACTGGTACCCAAGCTTGAACCATGCGAAACAACGATATGCCTAGAGGACATAGTGTTTTTGGAAAACCAACAGAAAAGCAAAGACATGTTCTGGACTTTTGCAAAATTACCTGAATTCAGGTTGACACAAGCCCGAGAGCCGTCATGACTTCATTTTGTTTTCTATGTTCTCTTGTCATTTGCTCAATAGCCCAACTGACAGTCTTGCCAAGAGTCTCTTTATAGTACAAATCGACAAGCTTCACCC
>Ga0116230_10001976_pt1 | contig 19759 bp, 15 predicted proteins | sample S1TSphfallax_3_FD_88678 | JGI IMG/M metagenome (GOLD analysis project Ga0116230, IMG submission 88678) | Host-associated microbial communities from peat moss isolated from Minnesota, USA - S1T2_Fd - Sphagnum fallax MG | ecosystem: Host-associated > Plants > Peat moss > Unclassified | place... | reverse complement strand
TCAATAAGATATGAATTTTTCAAATTTTATGTTTTTGTAATGTTTAAAATGAAATATTTGATAAATCGAATGTAATGTAACATATTACCATAACAAGTGAGATGGCTTGATGGTAAAGGTGTTTGCCTCCATTCCAAAGGTCAAGGGATCAAACCTCATGAATAGTGTTGTGTGTGGTCAACAATGGTATGTTGATCAAATATTCTCCTATCTAATTCCTATAATAAGTACCTAGGTTGATTACGTGACCTACTTATTTAGGCTAGGTTTTTAACTTAGCCTAGTTTGCAACCCTAACCTTGGGCTTGCGACCAAGGCAAGGGCTTGTAAAGTTGCAGGCCAAGATGGGAGCTCAGGAGTAACATCTCGTGCTCTCAAGAGTGTAGGAATGAACCTTCACACTCCCAAGTGAGCTCCCACTTTGGGAGTTAGAGTTTCGATGGACCCCTAAATTTTCAATGAGCCATTGCAAGGGTCAAAACCCATTTGATTGAGAAGTTATTTATACCATTAGAAAGCTCTTGGAACTTACATGTCTAAAATGGGCTCACATGACCCATTTGGACACTTAAAGCACAAGTTATGGCCAAAAAAAGGTTCAAGAATAAAATTGCCAATTTGACTATCGACCATTGAAAGTCGGGAATCGCCCCGATTTCCTTGTGTGCAAGTGGTGTGTCACATATTGTTGGAAAGATTTCGACGAAGGCTACAACTTTGCTTTAAACCTCATCTTAATCAGAGGTTTGCACACAAAGTTATGGGCCCCCAAAGTTGCGGAAGTCCCAGTTGTGAGAATTTCGGGACTCCCAGGGACAAAATGACATTTGGGTGTTGGTCTCGTGGGCAGGCACAAAGTATACTATAAAGCGGAAGGTGGTGGCTTCCCCTAAGTCCGAGCCGTGGTGAGTCTTGTGAATTCGTGTTTGCCCATGGCTCATTTGTGCACCAAAATGCTCCAACCACGCACTAACCAACTTGTTGTTTGGTTTGTGCAAGTCTGTGTGAGTAAGTGAATTGCTTGTTAATCTTCCTAGTCCCATCTGGGAACTTAGCATGCCCCTTTACACCGAATGGTTGTGAGTTAGGGAGCGTGCCCAAACTCCTTTTCCTTTCGTTGTCTTCATTTTTGGACTCGCAGTTGAATCCATCAAGGAGCTTGGGGGTGCGTCATTGCAAGTGTAAACTGGTGGTTGTAATGATAGCCAAAGATCGAACACCATGAGGAAAGGTGGGAAATTGTGAGACTTGTAGCCTCTTTATATGGACCAAAGGTCACATCACCACAAAAAATACAACATACACTTTTCAGTGACCAAAAGGAAATTTGGTCACTCCAAACCCAAGTTGCCCAAGTCATAACTGATTTTTAGTTGCAGACCCTTGTCCACATGGCATCCAAAATTGGTCACACGTTAGACAAGGTATAAGCAACCAAAATTGCTCGTGAGTTACATAAGGTTTAGCAACCGAAATTTGGACAAGGTCTAATAATGTATGGCGATTGAAATTCGGTCCCGTTGTGGATTGGTCACTCGTTGTCCAGGGTGCCCAAGTCATGACTCATTCTCAATCACTATCAATCTAGGTTGTGCATGTTGCAATTGATTTCCAATTGCAAACCCTTGTCTAGATGGTGACCACCTTGGACCCTATCTAAATGGTGACCTTTTTCAATTGTTGGACCTTGGACCTTGGACCTTGTCCAAATGGGGACCTCTTTTGATCGCTTGATCTTGTGCCTTGTCAAGATGGTGACCTTTTTTGGTTCCTAGACCTTGGGCCTTGTTTAGATGGCAACCTTTTCAAGTCATTGGACCTTGGGCATTGTCCAAATGGCAACATTTACTAGAAGAAAAATGGGTTTTTTCGACTTGTCTAATGCAACTGTTTTTGTCCAAGGTGACTAATTTTTGTTGCATGCAACTAAAACACTAGTCACTTTGGACAAAAATATTTGCAAAAGTTAGTTACAAAACCCCATTTTTTTTCTAGTGTTTTTCGGTCATTGGACCTTGAACCTTGTCCAAATGGCAACCTTTTCTAGTCAATTTACCTTGTTGCGATGGCAACATATTTTGTTGGAGTTCTTTAAAGTTTAGGGTTTATATTGACCAATGCCAACCCCATTTAATTTTCAAACATTTACTTGTCGTGATTAAAGATATTACGATGTAGAAATATTAGCCATTATGCCATGGAATTTTTTATTAAATCCACCAGGGCCATATATAGATGATGAAAAACTCTTTTTGTATTTTGGGCAACAAATTGAAAATGAAACATAATAATTTGGCAGTTCTTAGCATTCTTTTCCAACTTTTGATGATTGAAAATGTGGTTCATTTTCAATTTTTTTCTTTTGAAATTGGCTTGGATGTGGAAAGTTCTCCATTGAAAATTTAAGCTAGGTGACTTGGGTCCCCTATCCATGAGGGGACCCAACAACAATACTAAAATTTGAATTACAAAACTAAGATCAAGAAAGAAAACTACAAACCTAAACACAATAATTAATATTCTAGAAATAAAGGGTTGTTATAGAAACGATACAAAAATGAGACAATAAATCAAAACCAATAAATTTTCAAAAAATAATCCGAACTCCAAACTTGAGTTAAGTTGAAATTTGTAAACATTTTATTATAAATTGTGAATGTACATCTAATCCACTTTTTCCTATGCTATAATTATTGAAAAATGTCATTAAACCTTAACCATTATAAACCCTAAACATTATGTCGATCGGTGATAACACTTTTCTAGTGGAGTCCAATAATAAGGAGGTCCCATCATAACAATATATTTTTTTGCATGTTAGGATCCAGGTCCGACATCTCTATGAATTGAATCCTAAAACATGACATGGTTGACAAATCTATAAAATATTCAACATCAATCTTTTCTTGCCATATGATCTTTGTAAGCTTACCCACCAAATATGTCTTCGACCTCGGAATTCGAGGACATGCTAGTCCTATTCATAAAAAATATTTGATGGAATCTTGTTCTCCATAGGTATAAAAGAGCTTTGGCACCACCCACCATCGAAGTTGTCATTGAGTTATGGTTTCCTCTCCTGTTGCATATCCATATGGAGATGGGTTATCCTCCCTTAGTCTCCCAACCTCCCCTTAATCACATACACCAATGCATACAATTGAAAGGATATCTGGTGGAAAATGCAACATGATGTTGTCTTGTGATAAATTGTTATGCAATGTATCAAATTCATTTGTTGCATGAGAAGGTGAAATGGTGGATTGGTTGGTCCAAAAAAATTTCCAAAAGTAAAACATGATTGCCTTCGTGGGCAAAGAAGGGGTAGAAGGCAAACTTGAACCAAACACAAGGACACGGGGTCATTTGGGTGCCATCATTTGCCACCATTGTGTTTGGTTTGAATGGTCCAAGTTGGCAAGGTGGACACGACAGAATTTGCAAAGTGTGGATTGAAAATTGTGATTGGGTGCCTTCATACATTGAATTTGTTAGTGAAAAGTTAAAAACTAAGGATAATTACAAGGCCCGGTGTCAAAATTTTGTGGAGGCATTGGCTTGTTCCACTAATCATCTAGGTGTCATAAAGTTTTATGCCATCCATGCAGAGACCATGGAGGTGTACCAATTATTGTGGAATGGAAGCATGCATCGAGAGATGTTAAGGTACCACAATAGCAAAAATTAATCCCTCGATAATTAGGAGCTTTTGCAAGGGGGAGGGTTGGATTTTGAGTCTTGACAATGTCTTGTGACATTTAAACGAGCATGGGTGAAATTAACTTGGGCATTTTTGTGCATCATGAATGCAGTCCAATAGTTTTTACATTGATATCAACAATTCAATGCATCATGTAACTAATCTCAACCGCCCAAATCACGATTGAAATCTAGTCACAATATAATTAACCCTATCTACATATGGACCAAATTTGTCCACCCTTGTCCAAGTAGCGATCACCCTTATCCAAGAATGCAACCAAATTTGTCCACCCCTATCCAAGTAATGATCACCCTTGTCTAGGAGTGTGACGGAATATGTCCACCCCTGTTTAAGAAGTAATCGCCCCTATCCATGAGTGCAACCGAATTTGTCCACCTTTGTCCAAGAAGCAATTGCCCCTGTCCACAAGTGTGACCAAATTTGTCCACCCTTGTCCAAGTAATGATTGCCCCTATCCACGAGTGCAACCAAATTTTGATCACCTTTATGAATGATTGCCCATGTGAACAATCGCCCTTGTGAATGATCACCCTTGTCTAAGAATGTAACTAAATTTCAATCACACCCTTGAGTAATCGCCCTTGTCTAAGAATGTGACCGAAATTGTCCAACCCTATCCAAATAGTGATTGACCTTGTCCAAAGAGTGCAATCAAAATTTTGTTGACCTAGGGAATAATTGCCCCTATTTAAAAAGTGCGACTGAAATTGTCCACTCTTATTGAAATAGTGATTAGCCCTGTCTAAAGAGTGTGAATGAATTTTGGTTTCTTCAACAAGTGATTGCCCCTATCCAAGAGTGTGACCAAAATTGTTCAAGTAACAATTGGCCTTATCCAAGGAATGTGATCGAATTTTGGTTGCTAGCTTAGTGAGCGATTGCCCTTGTCTAAGAGTGTGACCAAAATTATCCACCCATATCCAGATAACTATCAACATGTCCAAGGAGTGTGACCAAATTTTGATTAGCCCTTTGAGCAACCAAGTGTTTCCAAATGGTGTCGGTCGATTTTTGGCTGTTCTGTGGATAGTTGCAACCAAAATTCGATTGCACTAGAATGATGGGAAAGTGTAATTGCAATTAATTTAAACTTTGGTTCTTTGATAAAAATCGAACTTGAATATAAATTAGCCACTGGCATCTTATTGTATCATCTTTTCCACCTCTCTATGTTTGCCACAATGGGTTCTTAGTCTTTGGTTGCTATTTGCAATCAATGTGAGGAATTTAGGGGTAGCATGGGAGGTGGGAAAGAAGGTTGAAGATGCTATGTACTATGGTGTTCTTTTGCTTGATTGCTTTAGCCTTGCAAGACTACAATTGCTTTTAACAATTGTTGTTTGGGAATCGGGGGTTGTGGGTGAAGGGAATTAAGGGAGTGGGCAACATGTCTGACTCAATTTCTAAGCATCCTACCCAAGATTTTTCTCGAGACCATTCATCCAAGCACTTTCAAAAATAATCTTCAAGGGAGAAAGAATCTAAAATTGGATCGACTTTTGAAGGATCTTTTCATAAGAAGCAAAAGGTCGCAAAGGAAAATTGGCCTAGTCCAAAGGCCACTATGGTAGTGTAGAAAACTATGATGGACTTCTTCTTAGAGAAAGATATAACTACCTTGATAGTGTTGTATACTAATCTTCAATTGGAAGGGATTGATCGATACATGATGACCATGCAAAAAAAAATTCAAGGAGCTTTGGAAGCCCTCGAGTTTGAACAAGATTCTAATTGCAAGGACTATTTAAAAAGGGAGGATTTGAAGCTAAGGGATGTTACTTTCAACTTGGTCCAATGGATGTCAATAATTTACCCATTGAAAGAGGATTCCTCCATTAGATGGATGATTAAGATCTCTTTATTTATGAAAAAATCCAACAAAGTTTTCTCAATGCGACATTTAATGGTTTCATCATTTAATGTTCTCTTAATTCTTCAACTAAGAGTGCATGTGTTGGCTCCGCATGGTAATGTTTTTACATAGTTTCATGTGTTATGTCTGCAAGGGTAACTATTTTACCCTCATATAAAAATTATTGTACTCGGTATAATTCAACCTTAAGTTCATTCTATACTAATGTGATGACGGGTTGCATCAACATCTAAATAGATGTGATTGACCTGACATGGCAAGGTTGACACTAATAACCTTGGGTAGCAAGCACCTATGTAAATAGGTAGGTACACCTACCTAAATATCTACCTACCAAGTGGTTAATTAACTACGTACTAATTACGTAACTATGTACCTACTAAGTAGCTAGCTACCTACTTATTAAATAGTTAACTACATACCTAGGTATTTATGTACTTACCTACCTAGGTAGGATGTCATTTTTGTTTGTTCAACTTGACTAGATGGGTCAAAATGAGTTTACACGAACCAAAATTTATGTCAAAAGGTTAATTTTTTACAACATGTTTTTACATATGTTTATGTGGTGCGACTTTAATGGCACGTTAATGATGGCAAGTTGTGCTTGATAATTAGTATGGATGTTATGAAGTCTAAAGTGAATCACTACATGTTCCAATTTTGAATTTTGGTTTGAGCAAAAACAATTAACAATTTCATTCAACAAGATTATTTTCATAACACTATTACAAAATGCGTCCTAATTCATTTTGGGTTTCATTAGAGTTTGAATGAATTTGGACATTTTTACCTAGTGAAATTGTTTAACCCTCTAGTGAACGAGGACCAATTGATATGGACAATGAATTGTTTCACTAATACCTACTGAAACAAGGTTACTTTCAAGTGAAATACAAATTTACTAAACCATTCACTTGCTAGTTAATTAACTAACTAACATGGAAATCAATTAAAATTTAATTATTTAATATATAATATTATTAATAATTTCATGATTTTTTAAACTTATGATTTATTGACGCGTGTCACTACCTAAGTGACGCACCCCCAAGCTCCTTAATGGACTTAACTACTAGTCCAAAAATGAAAACAATGGAAGGAAAAGGAGTTGGGGTGCGTTCCCTAGCTCACAACGCTTCGATGTAGAGGGGCGTGTTGGAGCTCCCGGATGGGATTAGGAAGATTGACAAGCAATTCATTTAATCACACAGACCTGCACAAACCAAACAACAAGTTGGTTAATGCGTGGTTGGAGCATTTTGGTGCACGAACGAGCTACGGGCAAACACGAACTCATAAGACTCACCACGGCCCGAACTTAGGGGAAGCCACCACCTTCCACCTTATAGTATACTTTGTGCTTACCAAGGGGACTAGCACCCAAATGTCATTTTGTCCCTAGGAGTCCCGAAATTATCACAACTAGGACTTCTGCAACTTTAAAAGCCCATAACTTTGTGTGCAAACCTCTGATTAAGATGAGGTCTAAAGAAAAGTTGTAGCGCTTATCAAAATCTTTCCAACGATATGTGACATGCCACCTAAACACAAGGAAATCGGGGTGATTCTTGACTTTTAGTAGTTCGGAGTCAAATTGGCAATTTGACTCCCAACCCTTCTTTTGGCCATAACTTGTGCTTTTAAGTGTCCAAATGGGTCATGTGAGCCCATTTTAGACATATAAGTTCCAAGAGCTTTCCAATGGTATAAAAAACTCTTCAATTGAATGGGTTTTGACCCCTACAATCGCTCTCTGAAGATTTGGGAATCCATCAAAACTCTAACTCCCGAAATGGGAGCTCACTTGGGAATTTGAGGTTTCATTCCCTCACTCTCCTACACTCTCTTATGATGGAGTCCAAAAATTCCAATGAAAGTTGGACCTTCCATTGTAGGCCTTCCACCTCATGTGCGAAATCGCACTAATGCTAGCCCGGGCAAACCATGTGACCCCATTTGACGCATCCCCAAGTTCTTTGATGGACTCAATTGCAAGTCCAAAGGTGGAGACAACGGAAGGAGAAGGAATTAGGGCGTGCTCCTCGGCTCGTAGCACTTTGAGGGTAGAGGGGTGTCTTGGAGTTCCGGGATGGGACTAAGAAGATTGACAAGCAAATCAACTACTCACACAGACTTCCACAAACCAAACAACAAGTTGGTTAGTGCGTAGATGAACCATGTGCAAACACAGACTCACAAAAATCACCACGGCCCAAACTTGGGGGAAGCCACCACATTCCCCCTTATAGTATTTTCTTTGGTTGGCCACGGGGCCAACACCCAAATGTCATTTTGTCCCAATTCCCAAAATTAGGACTCCCATGACTTTGGGGGCTTATAACTTTGTGTGTAGATCTACGATTGATGTGAGGTCTAAAGAAAATGTGTAGCCTTTGTCAAGATCTTTTCAACGGTATGTGGCACGTCAATTGCATGCAAGAAAATCTGGGCGATTCCAAACTTTTAGTGATCGAAAGTCAAATTGGCAATTTGACTCCCGACTCGTCTTTTGACCATAACTTATGTTTCAAGAACCCAAATGGGTCATGCAAGTTCCAAGAGCTTTCCAATGATATAAGGAAATCTTTGATCTAATGAGTTTTGACCCCTGTAGTTGCTCTTTGAAGATTTGGGAGTCCATTAGGAGTCCAACTCCCCAAGTGGGAGCTCATTTGGGAATGTGGGGCTTCATTCCCTCACACTCTCCCACACTCCTAAGAGCATGAAATGTGACTCTTAGCTTCACTCTTGGCCCTTACCTTCGCAGGCCCTAACCTTGGTTGTGAATCCAAAACTAGGGTTGTGACACCATTGGGGTTGATTTTATATTCAAATTAAAAAATAATTTTAAATATCCATGTTATTGAGGTTTTCATCAGTAATCATAGACGAATGATTGCTAGTAGCCCAACATTATGTACATAAGAATATTATATATTTCTCATATGTAAATTCCACATGTACTTAAGAATACAATATAGGTTTTTGAACCCTTATAATGAACATTGTGCTGAAATTGGTATTACACAAACCCATCTACTTGTTGGGTTTTTTTTCAAAACATGAATGTTTTATAACTTATTTGATCGTTCCTCTATATCATTTTATTACTTTGGGTTGTCATTTGCCTTTTTGTATTGTGAAGTTTCATGTCATTATGAAATCTAAAAAACAATTCATTTGAATCAAAGTTTTAATATAAAATTCATTTTTGACATAAAAATGGACTTAATTAATTTGATGTTATTTTAAAAACTTCAATAAGGATTTGATGAAAATTTAATAACAAAAATCATAATGAAATTAATTTTTAATTTATTAATTGTTTATATTGTTGTTGCCTTTTATGTTATGAAAATTTAATATTGCCTTAAGATAGTAGACATGCATGTATGATTTTAGGTTTTACTAAGCATGTATGGGGTAAACATAACTAGCTGCAAGGTTAAAATTTTGAGTTTCCATAATTTTTCTTTTGCCCTAAGATACTTTTAAATGTTTAAATGGCAAGGCCATAGTGTGACACCCTTTCGATCACCTTGATCGCCTTTGCAAAGCAACAAAGTTGAATGGGGTGACACCATTTCGATCACTTTGGTTTCCTCACTCGCCCTTTGCTTATCGATGCAACTAGATGGGGTGACCCCATTTAGGTTGCTTCAATCGCCTTTGTAAGGTGATGCACCTAAATGGGGCAACCAAAATTCGGCCATTTCAATTAGATGGGGGGACCCAATTTCGGTCACCTTTTGCCTACCATAATGGCAACATGGAAACTCAAAACCCAAGTGTGAATAGGGGTGACCAAATTTTATAATCAATTTTGGTTTCTTTTCAATATCAAATTGTGTTATATCCCACATTCACACATTGGTGGCCAACTTTTGGTCATTACAATCATGGAATAAATAAATTATGGCCATTCAATTTGCATATATATTGGTTTACTTTGAATTTCAATCTTTCTTGAATCTCAAAATGTACAATATACCCACTTTCACACATTGACAACCAAATTTATATCACCACAGTCATGGAGTAATAAATTATGGTCATTCAATTTGCATATAGAGTGTTTGGTGTCATACCATTTTGAGTTATAAACCTTCCCAATTTCCTCTTAGTTCTTGTTCTTTCATACCCATTTCAAGTGTGCAAATTCTAGTTGTGCTGAACATAATTCTTGCCACATACCAGATTGGCAATTGAAGGAGTGGGGCTTATCCAAGGGTTATGAAATCCATGTTTTTCAATTGTAACCTTTTTGCGGGGTCTCCTTCTCTTGTGTTCTTTTTAGGGCACTTGAAATGGATGGTAAGCATAACATGTGGGAGCCTTGGTACCTTGATGTGATGATGACAACCATAAGACCCAATAAGGTACAACACAAGTTTTGCGACCTCCAACTCATATATCATAAGGATAGGATGTTCAGTCATTTGGGTTACCATCCTTAGGGGGGTGGCAAAGGAAGAGTTGGCCTATGTACAAAGGCTAGGCCTCAAGTGAAGGCCTTGTTTGCAAGGTGTGGTGGGAATGTCCCTACTACATTGTATGATGCGCAAGCATATGGCTCCCTTCCCAATCTTGTCAATGATAGGTCATTAGGTTCTTTCAATGACTCTTTTGTTGTGAGCCCCCAAGTAGATGGCGTAGATCGTCTTCCACCATCTAGGCCTAGCATGGATGATTCCATTTCTATGTCAAACCTTCCACCTTGGCAAATGAGGCAAATGACCTTATAACAAGGAATGAATTCAACCACAAAACAAAATCTTGACAAGAAATGGGCGACCTTCTTTTATGAGGCCAACATCCCATTCAATGTAGCCCGCCATCTAGCCTTCATTGATGTAGTGAAGTCTACCTTTGAAGTAAAATACTCTATAAATTGTTGTCATACCATTCAATTCAGATAGATTTGTTGAAAAATTCAAAAGAAGATTTCTCGAGATGTGTGGTCAAAAGGACTACTTGAACTCAATCCACAAGTATGGGGCCACTATTTTTTTGGATGGGTGGGACAATGTTAATAATTGTTCTTTGTTAAACATCATGCTTGTTTGTTCAAATTGAGATTTGTTCTTAGAAGTAATTGACACAACAAAGGATTGAAATGATGCATAATACATATGCAATGCCATGGTGGAATACATTCAAAATGTGGGTGTGGAAAATTTTGTCCAAATTTGCACGGACAATCCTTCCAACATGCAAAGTGCATCAAACATCTTGAGGGTGCATTGTACCCAACCTTATACTTTCAAGGTTGTGTGACAATTTTTTTTGACCTCCTTTTAGAGGATTGGGGGAAGGAACCATGGGTGAAACGTCTTGTGACTCATGCAAAGACAATTATCTCTTTCATTTGGATGCACCACATGCCTTTTGGAATTTATCGTTGGTACAAATCAACCTTCAACTTGTCACACCATGTAAAAACACGATTTGCCACAAATTTTATCATGGTTGACAAATTGGTTAATGTGTGGAGGCTATTGAGAAGACAATTGTAGACCCAAATTGGCTAGTGTTTTTCAACTCTCTACGGACCTTGCATCAAAGGGGTACCATATCAAAGGTGATTAAGGTTCATTGAAGCATGCAAATGATGTCTTTTGGGAGTCTTGTGCAAATTTTACTCACATGGTCAAGCCGATCTTGGTGGCATTAAGGGAGTTTGATGGAAAAGGCCCAGGTATGGAAAAGGCATGATTTGTCATGAAGACATTGGAGAAACACATGCAATCATTGGGTGACCAACATTTTCATTACCACCAAAATTAGCAACTAGTGTTGAAAGTCAATTCCAACGTCAATGGAAGATAATGAAGATTGATTTCCATTATGTTGGGGCACTCTTCAAACCCTATCTTCTTGGAAATAATATGATCCATGATGATGTTGATGCAAAGGACGAAATCAAGCGGGTATTATAGAAGATGTTAGTCTATGCAACATCATATGTGCAAGCTTTGATAGACTATGCAAACCTCATCGAAGGTCGAGGACCATTTGGAAGCATTCATGTTGCAACTTCACTAAATATGCCTCCCCATGAAGGGTGGGACTCAATTGGAGCAGGCGCTTGCACACTTGCACCCATTGCTAAATGCATTCTTGCCCAAGTTTGTTCAACATCATCATGTGAACAAAATTGGAGTTCATATTCCTTTGTGCATAACAAGGTGCAAAATCACCTCATGTCTGACCAAGCGATAGATCTAGTTTATATTTACACCAATAGCAAACTTTTGAGGGAATGACTTGGTGCCACTCCCACATCATGGTATGAGAAAAACATGTTGTCAGAGGATTCGATGTCTAATGTCAATTCCAATGCAAGCGGTGAAGATGTGGATGATTTTGTAGGTGACATTATGAATGGCTTAAACAAACACAAAATTGGTGGAATGCATGGAAACACCACTAATGACATATTTGGGAACGCCAACATTAATGAGCATGTACTAAACCAAGAAGGTCAAAAACTTAATGATCCATATACATTTGACAAAGAGGAGTTCAACACTAGGCTTGGACTTGGAGGCAAAGTTCCAGGTTAATAGGATCATATTAATCAAAAGTCAAGCCCACGAGTTCAATTCAAACACTACACTTTTCAAGACATATTTAGATCGAGGCTGAAAGGTTAGTATTCAGACTAGCCCATGGATGGTTGGTATAGTAACATTTATTAATAGATTAAGTGGGTGAAAAAGGGCACCAATGGGACCTCCACCACCTTTAGGACCAAGAGAGGTCACAACGACACAATCTCAAATCAAGAAGACCCCACAAGGGCAAAAACGTCGAAACAAGGTAGCCAAGGCATTTGTTGGGGATGAATTTGATGATAAAAAACACCCTAATATAGACATGATTATAGACTTCGATGGTTGTGATGTACTAAACATTTGGTGATTAGACATGTTGATAAGGCTATCATAGTGGAAATGCACATCACTGATACATTCGATTTTGGTGATCGACATAACAATGATGATGATAACATATATGGATGCATCAAAAGATGGTGGTGAGGTACAAAGGGGTAATGATTACATGAACCAAATAGAGGCCCAAGAGATGTTGGGCCTAATGGTCCTCTAATAACACATGTAATTAGGGTTAACCATTAGACCATGGTTTAGGCTAGGCCATAAGTTGTCAAACATAAGTTATAACATGACATTTAAAACTTTTGCAATTTTCTTTCATTTGTGCAATATGTGGGGTTCAAACTTCTTGTAATTTTGCTTCCATAATAGACTTATTATTTCATTTGTGTGATACATGGGTTCAAACTTCAAACTTCATGTCCCTTCAATGCCAATTGAAAAAGAATAGGAATATGGCCTAGAAATTAACCCCAATATCCCATGGCATATGGGTGTTTATGTCTATCAACAAATAATGATTTTGCAATAGAATTTTCCAACAATATTGAAGCATTTAAAAAAAATATTTTGAGAACTACGGAAAATTCAATTCTTGTTACAAAATGCAATCCCAAAAGCCAAACCCTAGTTGGATCCATGTGAACAAGACCCTAGCCATTCATAAAGCAACATGGACAATTTCAATCATGCCATGTCCTAGGCATGGACACCTAGGGCTATTGGGTCAAAGGTTGAACATGGGTTGGCGACCAAATGGTTGTAGTGCTTAGTGACTGAATGATTGGAACATATGGTGATTGAATGGTTGGAAGCACTGATGATTGGAATGGCTAGTAACTGAATGGTTGGAAGGGATGGCGACTAAATTTGGTCGCAAACCTAAACATGGACGTAAAAAAGGCATGTGGCCAATCAAAAAACTGAATGAGGTGACAAAAAGATTATTGTGGGCAATCAAAGGACTATGAGGAGTTTTCTGGTTGATGAAAGGGGGGAAGACTCATGTAGGTGACCGAAAATGGGAGGTTATAAATACAGTGAACACTAGATGTTTTTCAATTGATTCCTAGCCTTGTTAGTTCATTTTCGGTTCTAAGACCTTGATTGCAATAAACAATCAATGCTTGGAACATGTGAGCCTTGGGGGATTTTGTTTAGTGGGGATGCATGACCTTGGTTGCTTCATGCAATCAATGTTCGTAACCCCCCTTGGGTAGGCTATATCTATGGAGATTGTGCTTTTGTGTGCACTTCAGAAATTAAAAGGATGGTGAACCCATGATCATTGGTTGTAGTTGTGAAATTTGCCTCATGATTGGAACCATCCACCTAAATTCATTTTCACCAATCTCAAGGCTTGTGTACTTGTCTTGTATGACCACCAAAAAACTGACCAAGTGTTGTTTAGGTGGAAGAAGCTCATAATTAATTCTTCCACATCCAAGCAACATTGACTTCATTGATTATTGTCATAGTAACCTAGGTTCACAAGTTGAAATGAGTGAATGTGAGTGATGTAGATGGATGATTAGGTCCATGATAACAGATGTTCCTAAAAAATAAAACAATGTTTTTTTACATATCAAGTCAAATTAACATTAATGAATTATAATGTTTGAATCCAAGATATTTGCGGATTTTTTTACTTTCATTATGAAACAACCTATAAATATTTATGTTTTGAATAATGTATTTTATTAAGTGGGAAATTATGTCATGTGGTTAATCTTTTATTGTGAAGTGGCTTTGTGTGGGTTGGGTTTGCCATCCATTTTACATCACTACGGAGAGCTTGTTGTAATGCCATGAAATAAAGAATGTTTGTTGAAAACAATGACGATGGAAACAAATAGTTTTTTGTCCATTACATATGGACCAAATTGTTTAATGTTATTTTGAGACACTCTTTTATTTTTAGGGATTACAATTCACTTTTTGGGTATTGTAAAATGGATGATGAATATGCCCACAAAAAGCCACATCACATACAAAGACTTGCAAAATGACATGGTTTGAACTCTAATAAAGTATCTTATCCATGGGTAAATGCATACTACGACATCCCTTTTTTGTGTCACAATGTAAAAATTCATGACCCTCTAACTACATGATGTTTTTTAAGTTAGATTTTTTTTTAAAAGTGAAAAAAGGACTCACATATATGATCTATATTATCATAGAATTAACATATTAAAAAAGAAAAACCATATGTTCATTTTTTGGTTTAGGGAGGACTTTAAAACTTGTGTCTTAAATTCACAATCCTTATTTAGTCCCTAAATAATTATAAATGAACTCATAGATTTTGGGTTATTAAATTATTTGTTTGATAATAATTTGCCACAAGTAGTTTGATCAAAATGGAGACTAAAATTCTTATTAAGGATGTCATTATTAATGAAAGTGGGCATTTGAATACTTTTTTGGGTTGTTAGAATTCACACGTACTTCTCAATATGTATATTTTGAGTTTGATTCAAGCGTTTTCATTGAATGTGTTTTATAATGTATTAGAAAAAATGGACAACACATAATTCTTGCAAAAACTTAATTTGTAATTGGAAAACTCATTTTAAAGGTGATGAAAACACCAAAAGAATGTAGAAATGGACTTTTTTGGTGCATTTTTTGCTCCATCGTAATATGCATTTACTCCCATAATGTAAATATATAGAAATTATTCATCTTCATTATGATGGGTCACACGGAAGGAGTCAATATTTGGCTAGCACAAGGTGAATTGATGGTGATGTAAATGGTTTTTATTATTTAAAAGATGGTAGCACTTGGGGTCAAATCAAGTACAACTTTCAAGGAATCCGAACAAGGATTGTAAAAATCTTGATGTAAGTTGTTTCACATTGATATATTATGTAGCCCTTGTTGTTTCACAAAGAATTGATCGCAACGTGGACCTAGGTTCTTTTGGTTGCAACCCTTGATGACCTTGCGACCAAAATTCGGTTATAGTTTATATTTGTTTCATTTTTGTTGTGACCTTTGTCCAAATTACAACCAAAATGAGGTCATTAATTGGACCTAGGTTCATTTAACTACCACCCTATCCAATTGTGACCAAAATTTTGTCGCATGCTAGATTTTATTTGTTTTGGTTGTGACCCCTATCTAGATTATGACTGAAATTTAATCGAAAACTAGACCTTGTTTGTTTTGGTTTAAACCCTTATCTAAATTACGACTAAAATTTGGTCATAAGTTAGACTATCGCAACCCTAGCCTTGGGCTTACAACCAAGGCAAGGGCTTGCAAGGTTGTGGGCCAAGAGGGAAGCTGGGAGTGAAGGAAAGTGCGAGGGAATGAAACCCTCACACTCCTAAGGGAGCTTCCACTTTGGGAGTTGGAGTCTTGGTGGACTTCCGAATTTTCAGAAAGTGATTGTAGGGGTCAAAACCCAATGGATTGAAGAGTTCTTTATACCATTGGAAAGTTCTTGGAACGTACATGTCTAAAATGGGCTTGCATAACCCATTTGGACATCTAGAACATAAGTTAAGGCCAAAAGAAAGGCTAGGAGTCAAATTGCCAATTTGACTCCCGACCACTAAAAGTCACAAATCGCCCCAATTTCCTTGCGTCTAGGTGGCGTGCCACACATCGTTGGAAAGCTCTTGATGAGGGATAAAACTTTTCTTTAGACCTTAGCTCAACTAGAGGTCTACACGTAAAATTATGGGTCCCCAAAGTTGTAAGAATCCCAAATGTGGGAATTTTAGGACTCCCACTGGGGAGTCCTGAGACAAAATGACATTTGGGTGCTGGTCCCATGGGCAGGCACAAAGTATACTATAAGGGGGGACGTGGTTGCTTCCTCCAAGTCCGAACCGTGGTGAGTCTTGTGAATCCGAATTTGCTTGTGGCTCGTCATAGCACCAAAAGTGTTCGAATTATGCACTAACCAACTTGTTGTTTGGTTTTATACAGGTATGTGTGAGTGATTAAGTGCTTGTCATTCTTCATAGTCCCATCCTGGAGCTCTAACATGCCTCTCTACACCCAAAGTGCTATGAGCTAGGGAACATGTCCCCAATTCCTTGCTCTTCCGTTGTTTTCACCTTAGACTCACATTCGAGTCTATTAAGGAGTTTGGGAGCACATCATAAACCTTGTTTGCTTTGGTTACAACCCCTATCCATATTGTGAACAAAATTCAGTCGCAAGCTGGACCTTGTTTATTTTGGTTTAGTCCCTTGTCCAAATTACGACCAATATTTGGTCATAGGTTAGACCAAGGTCCTCTTGGCTGTGGCCACTGTCTAGACTAGGATTGAATTTTGGTCGTAAGTTGGACCTTGTTAATTTAGATGTGACCCCTATCTAGACTACAAATGAAATTATGTTGTAGGATGGACTTGGGTCCTTTTGGTTGTGACCTTATTCAATGTGCAACAATTGAATTATGGTCATAAGCTAGATTGTGTTTACTTTTGGTTGCGACCCCTATTTAGATTGTGACCAAAATTAGGTCCTATCTTGGACCTAGGTGATTTTTGGTGTGACTTTTGTTTGGATTATGACCAAATTTCGTTCATAGGATGGACCTCATTCCTTTTGGCCATTGCCTCTATCCAACTTGCGACCAAATTTAGGTCCTAGGTCCTTTTGGTTGCTCCCCTTGTCCATGGTGTGATATGGATTTTTGGGATGCTTTGTTTGCCTTGCCTACCAAGGGAAGGGTATTGTGTTCAGATTCATTATAAAATGTAATAGCTTAATGGATTTTTTGCCCATAGGGTTTATTTGTATTCCAAGATTTTTGACAAATGATATTTTGGCTTGTGTGGAAACTTGAGATTAGTTTTAAGGTTGTCATATCTTAAAGCATTTTGGTGTCTTTTATGAAGATTTTTAAAAAAAATGCATGTTGAAATATTTGAGTTTCCATAATTCTTCTTTTGCATTAAGATATTTTTTATGTTAAATGGTAAGGCCACAGTGTGATGCACCCCATGTTTAATGAATTTTACCATGGTTTTATCATAATGAGGTCCCTAAAATAAAATAAAATTGATGAAACCCTGCCAAAATTGGAAAAAAAGAAAGGTATAAATAATTCATTATAAAGCAGTTATTTTGGACACAAATGAAAATTCCCAGTTTTTTATTTTTTCATAAAAAGAAATGGAAGTCAACAATAGTACAAAATGAAACCCAATACAACAAAAAAATAGTCATGTGGAAAAATGATATGTACAACCAATGGCGACGAAATAACCCTAAACCCATATGTAGTTCTATTATGAATGGGAGTCTATAGGTGAAGGCAATGGTCAATCACTCACATTGCCCCTACTATTACCTTCCCCCCATTGCATAGTTAATTGTCTTGGAACACCATAGTTTATGGTTTTAGAATCTTGGGCTAAAATCTCTTGTAAACCGCGAATGACTTTAGCCCTTGGAGGAGTTGGAGTGTATGGGGGGCAATTTGGTTGAACAAACAATCTTGAGTTGCTTCATATGAGGGTTGACCAGGGAATTGGAGGTTTGCTTTAATTGACTCTTGCAATCCCTTAGGCAACTTTTTAAGATTGAAAACATTTATACAAACAACCTTCCCTTGTGAGTTGAACCACTTGTCATTGGGATGTATTTTGAAGTGGAATTGTTCTTGCACCTTATTCCAATATCCTTTTGTAACTTGGCAAAAGAAATCTCGACATCCATCACTTGGGTCTAGGTACAAGGCACGGCAAGTTATAATATCCATGGTAATGTCTTTTTCAAAATTGACAAAACTCGTTGCAAAATCTAGTGCATGCAAACCATGCTACCATTTCCATGCAAGGTTGATCCCCCATTTTTTCTCGTAGCTGGGTGCATTTTGAGCATTGTATTCCCAATGAAGTGGCATGCAATGTTTAGGTTGAACATTACATACAATCAACTATGGAATGGTGCTCAACATAACACACAACACCTACATTGCACCGTGAAGGGAATGATGCATTGAGGATGGTACATGTGGGGACATGTGCCTAAAACTCACCCCCCCCTCTAGTGCACATGGGTTGATGTAGATTGGGCAAGGGGTGCCATCATATGTGAAGGCTTGAAGCATTGGCCAAAAAAACCCACATGGGCCATGTGTGGGTTGGGTTAACTTGTACTCCCACTCTAATTATAGATGGTTGGGTTAATCTATGCTATTGTTCCCATTTCCCTACTTAGGTAGGTCTTTAGGAAACAATTCATTAACCCTTGGCTAGGATGTTAAGCCTTATGTTCCAAAAGCCATGTCCTTTCGAAAATCCACACCAATTCGTAAAGGTTCAAATTTGAATTGGACTTCTTTAGGTGCAACCAAAATGCAAGTAGCTCTCTAATTGTGATATTGGATCTCCATGCCTTTTTGCATTACACATTGTTGTTCCAATTCTCGCTTGGTTTCTACTAGCTCTTGTTGGAGCTGTTCCATTTTCAAGGAATGGGATGACAATGTCTCTTGTTGAGCTACAAGTTCATTTCCATGCTCGAAGCTTTTAACTTTTGCATTCAATTGTTCCAATTACTCTTGCAATTCAACGACTTCACATTCAATCTTCTTGGCCCATGATCATGAACCCATAGTTTGTAATTATCCCTACAACTCTATAACTTGGTTTTTAACATATTTGGCCTTGGCCTCTAGTTGTGCAACCTGTGTTTGTGTTTGATGTTTAAATTTTAATCTAAACCCCCACCTCTCAATGACATTTGTAATGGAATCTTGGAGGCTATGAGGGTCCACATCTTGGTTTGTTCGAAATTTTTCAAACATGCTAGGAAAATCATAGTTAATATCTACTTCATCATCATGGGCATCGAAAGATAGATTAATGGGAGTGGGCACTGCTAGGGATGTTTAGATCCAAAAGCTCTAGATGGACCGCTAACGCTAAAGGGGTTGGGCTAAGTTTTGATTGACCACAAAATTTTATGGTGTAAATTTGGTTTCCATTGTGATTGGGAGCTTGTTGGAATGTTAACCAGTCTATCTCAACACCCATAACCACCTCTGAATACACCATTTTGGGCCATGTACAATGGCACTGACGCACTCCCAAGTCCCGGGGTGAACCCTCTTGAGAGTTCACCAAAGTATAGTTGCAGAAAGTTGGGACTCGGAAGGCGCTCCCGGCTTCCAACTCTAGAAAGGGGTAGAAGGTCGAGTTGGGAGCCCAGGGATTAGACTAGGAAGAGTGACTTAGTTGATCAAGCTAGAATCTGCACAAAACAAACCACCCGAGTGGTTAGTTC
>Ga0116230_10001974_pt1 | contig 19765 bp, 18 predicted proteins | sample S1TSphfallax_3_FD_88678 | JGI IMG/M metagenome (GOLD analysis project Ga0116230, IMG submission 88678) | Host-associated microbial communities from peat moss isolated from Minnesota, USA - S1T2_Fd - Sphagnum fallax MG | ecosystem: Host-associated > Plants > Peat moss > Unclassified | place... | reverse complement strand
GCCCACCCGCACCGACCGCAACATCTCCGACACCGGCAAGGTGCAGGCCGAAGGCCAGCTGGGCCGTGCCGCGCGCATGGGCGAGGTGCCCGTGGAGCTGCATGGCAGCTGGCGTGGCGCGCCCATGGGTGAGGCCACCCGGCTGCTCACCGGCGAGGACCAGGGCTGGCGGGGCCGGCTCACCGTGGAGGGCGCGCTGAATGGCCCACTGAGCGCGGCCAGGCTGGAGGTGCAGGCGCACCTGAACGACCTGCGCCGCGCCGATTTCGTCCCGCCCAAGCTGCTGGATATGGATGTGGACTGCGCCGGGTCCCTGGAGGCGCCGGCCGCGGTCGTCACCCATGCGCACTGCGCGGTGAAGACGCCCGCCGCGGAGGGTGCGAAGACCCCGGGCACGGTGGAAGCCATGGCCGAGGGCCTCGACCTGACCGCGCTGCACGGGCAGGGCCTGCGCGTGGGGATGACGAACGTCTCCGAGGCCTGGCTGATGGACTGGGCGCGGCTGTTCTCGCAGCGCATCCCGCCCGACGAGAATCCAGCCGGCACCGCCGACGGCACAGTACTGTGGTCGCCCGGCACGAACGGCGAACCGGGCGCCGCGCCGGATGGCGAAATAGGCAGCTGGCAGGGCACCGTGCATGGTGTCGTCCCGGCGCGCTGGCCATGGCAGCCGGCGGCTGAACCGCAGACGCCGCGGCCTGTGGAGCTGCAGATAACGCGCCAGGGCGGCCAGCAGGCGATCGTGCTCGATAGCCTGGAACTGACGCCGGCCGAGGACGGCGGCGGGCTGCTGCTCAGCGGCGCGGCCACACTGCGCGGCTACTCACTCCGGCTGGTAGGGCCGGCGACAGCGCGTGAGCTCACCACTCTGCGCGGCTTGCTGCCGCCGTTGGGCGATGGAATGGAGGCGGTGACGCCAGGCCGGCTCGACCTGACCTGCACCCGCGCCTGGGGCGGCCCGCAGAGCTGCGTCGAGGCCCCCGCAAAGGCCAAGCGCCGCCGCTAGCCCCGCTAGCAGAAGAAGCCGCACGCCAGGTGCGGATGGCCCGCCGCTACTGCGGGCGCGGCACCAGGTCGCGGGTGTGGGTGTTGCTGCGCAGCTCCGGCACCGAGCCGTCGTTGAGCAGCACCTCGGTGGGGCGGGCTTCGACGAGGATGCGCGCCGTCACCGTGGCCAGGCCGGGGATGCGCATGGGCTGGGTGATGCTCGAAGCGGAGGTGCGCAGCGTCAGCGGGACCTCGGCCGCGGCCGCGCCCTCGTTGCGCACAGTCACGGAGACCAGCCAGCCGCTGTCGTGTCCCGCGCCCGCCGGTAGCTGCCGCGGAGTGATGTCGGCCAGCACCAGGTCGGGCAGGCCACGGTCGTGCAGCACCCAGTCGTCGAAGAACCAGCCGAGGTCGCGGCCCGAGGTGCGCTCAAGCAGCCGCTCGAAGGCGACTGCCTGCTCCTCCGCCGGGGCCTGCGAGACCGCCGGGGCCTGCGAAACTCGCTGCGAGCGCAGCGCGGTCAGCGCCTGCTGCAGCGGCGCGTCGCCGGCCAGCGCGCGCAGCTGCCAGAACACCGCCGCGGCCTTGCGCCGGTAGAACAGCTCGGAGATCGCGCTGGGCAGCGGCTGGCCGGGCGCGGGCGGCGTGGCCGCCAGCTCCTCCGGCGAGGGCTCGGCCAGCGCCAGCGGCTGCAGCAGGTCGTCGAGCTGCGCCAGCGCCGCCGCGCGGCCCTGCTGCTGCTCGGTCCACAGCAGCGCCACGAACTGCGCCAGCCCCTCATCCAGCCAGGGCTGGCCCGTCTGCACCCAGCCATGCGTCAGCCCGTGCGCCAGCGCCGTAGACGCCGTGGAGCCCGCCAGCGCGGCCAGCGGCGCCGCCAGCAGCGGACCGTCCTCAAACGGCTGGCCGGGCTGGTCGAGCACGGTGAGCGTCGAGAGTGGCCGCGGCCCGAACCACTCGCTCAGCAGCGGCTCAATGCCGCGCGCGGAGTCGGTGAGCCGCGGCAGCGCGGCGGCGTCGTCGGTGACCGCGGCGACCAGCGGCGTGGCCGGCGGCGCAGGCAGCAGCGTCTCCGGGGTAGCGATGAGGAACAGGCTGGGCAGGCGGAAGCCGAGCGTCTCGCGCGGGAAGTCGGCGGTGGCGATGCCGTGCGTCCAGGTCTCGCCGGCCAGCCCCGGCGTCGCCGCCGCCGGCCCCGGGTCGTCGTCGGGATGCGCGAGCAGCGGCTGGCGACGGCCGCAGAAGTAGGCCGCAACCGGCGGCGCGCCCGCGGTCTCCACCGCCAGACGCAGGTGGATCAGGGCGCTGCGGCCGGCATCGCGCTGGCGCTCGACCGCCTGGAACAGCTGGTTGCCATCGCCCAGGAAGAGCTGCGGCGTGGCCGCGGGCAGCCACAGGACGTTGCCGAAGCCGCGCAGCGCGGCCACTAGCTGGGTGCCGGGCAGCGGCGAGCCGGAGTCCCAGTCCGCCGCCAACGCCTGCGCGGGCAGCGCACCGATGCGCTCCAGCCGGGTGGCGTCCTGCTCCAGCGTGCCGGAATAGAAGGTGTCCAGCGTGAGCGAGGCGCCCGGCGCCAGCGGCGTCGGCAGCATCAGCACGGCCTCGCGCACGCGGCCAGTATGGTCGACGTCGGAGTCCAGCAGGTGCTGCGCCAGCGGCAACGACGTGCGCCGGGCCGGGCTGCTCTGGCCCGGAGCGATCTGGCCCGGAGTGACCGCAGCGTCCACCAGCGTCGCACTCTCCCACTGCAGCGTGGAGGAGAGCTGTAGCGCCAGCCGGCTCAGCGGCGCAGCCGAGCGGTTGCGCAGCGTCAGAATCGCCCGCATCGCCAGCTGCGCGCTCGCCGGGCTCAGGTGCAGGTCGAGATCGTAGCCGGTGATGACGATGGCCGCGCGGTCCTCGTCCGTGAGCGCAGGCCCGCTGGGAGCAGTCCCGGCCGCGTCCGCGGCTGGGGCAAGACTGCCCGGCCGCTGCAACGCAGGCGCGGTCGTGTCCTCGGGCGTGGGCGGCGGCTCGCCGTGGCTCTGGAAGAGCACCGTGCCCTGTGGCGGCGCGGGCGTCTGGCTGGGCTGGGCGGGTGTGGGCGCGGCGGCCGACGTCTGGGGTGTGGGCGTCTGCGTGGCCGGCGGCGTCTGCGCCACTGCAGGCAGCGCCGCCAGCAGAGACAGCAGCCACAACGAGACCGGTCCAGCCCGGCGCTGGCGGCTCACGATCCCAGGCCTTTGCGCGGCTTCTGCGGCTTGGGTGCAGCCGTTGCTGGCGATGTAGCCGCACCCAGCCCAACGCTAAAGCCGGCGACCGAGCGCTGGCGCAGCGCCTCATACATCACCACCGCGCCGGCCACCGAGACATTGAGCGAACTGACGCTGCCCGCCATGGGAATGCGCAGCAGGTGGTCGCAGCTGCGCTGGATCAGCTCATGCAGGCCGGCACCCTCGCGGCCCAGCACCAGGCAGATGTCTTGCCGCATATCGAAGTCTGTGTAGTCCGGGCTGCCGCGCTCGTCCAGCCCGACGATCCAGATGTTGTGCTTCTTCAGCGTCTCCAGCGCGCGGGCCAGGTTCACCACCTGGGCGATGCGGACGTGTTCGCTGGCGCCGGCCGAGGCCTTGGCAACGGTCGCCGAAAGCGGCGCACTGCGGCGCTCCGGCAGCAGCACGCCGTCGATGCCCGCGCCATCGGCCGAGCGCAGCAGCGCGCCCAGGTTGTGGGGGTCTTCCACGCCGTCGAGCGCCAGCAGAAAGCGGTGCGGCGGACGCACGGGCGGCGCGTTCAGCAGGTCCTCCAGCGCCAGCAGCCTGCGCTCGCGCAGAAAGGCGACCACGCCCTGGTGGGCGTCAGTCTTCGCGTGCCGGGTCAGACGCTCGCGCGGCTCGGTCGCGACCCGGATGCCGCGAGCGCGGCACAGCTCCAGCAGGGCCGCCATGCGGGCGTCGCGCGCGGCCTTCTCCTGGGCCACGCTGACATGGTCGAGCGGGCGTATGCCGGCGCGGATGGCCTCTTCCACAGGGTGCAGGCCGTAGAGCACTTCCATAACTCTTAGTGTAGCCGCGCCCACAAGTCGCTTTTCAGATAGGGCCGCCGGACTTCAGTTCGGACATCCGACGAGCGCTATCCAAATTGCGGCTTAAGCCGCCGGGAGATGGCATGCTGCCAAACAAGCGTCTCCCACAGGTTTTCCACCGCAGCGGCGGCCAGCCGGGTACAATAAAACAGCCAGAAATCGAGACTTTTCCCCGAAACGGAGCGTCTGAACTGTCGTGAGAGCCGCTACCACCCTGAGCGCAGAGGCCGTCAAGCAGATCGAGCGTGAGAACGCTGCGATCGCGCGCGGGCTCAAGCGCCAGGACCCCGAGCTGCTCGACCGACTGATCGAGACCTACCAGCACCGCCTGATGCGCTACCTGATGTTCCTCACCAACAAGCGTGAGGTCTCCGAGGACCTGTTCCAGGAGGTTTGGATACGGGTGCTGCGGCGCGGCTCGCAGTACAACGGCAAGGCCCGCTTCGACACCTGGATCTTCACCATCGCGCGCAACCTGGTGATCGACCTGAGCCGCAAGCGCACCATGGCCAGCCTGGACGAGATGCGCGAGGGCGGTGAAGACGGCGAAGCCCGCCCCTTCGAGATCGCCGAAGACAGTCCCTCGCCGCTGGACCACTTCGAAGGCCGCGAGAACGCCAGCGAGGTCGCGGCGGTGCTGCAGACCCTGGAGCCCAGCTACCGCGAGGTGCTCACGCTGCGCTTCCACGAGGAGCTGTCGCTCGAGGAGATCGCCGGCGTGACCCAGGCGCCGCTCTCCACGGTCAAGTCCCGGCTGTACCGTGGATTGGCCGCGCTGAAGCCTGAGTTGCTGAAGCTGCGCGCCGCGCGCGCGGACGGGGAGCGGCCATGAACGCGATCCCGAACAGCCCGCAGCCCACCGCAGCCATCGACGGAGCGCGCTCCTCCGTGGTGCGGCGTACCCATCGCGTGGTGCGCGCCGAGGCCCTGACCCTGCAGGAGCAGAAGCAGAAGTCGCGCAGCCTGTGGGTGCCGCTGATGCTGGTCTCCGCGCTCATGCTGGCGATCTGCTCCGCCATCTGGGCGATGCTCGACTCCTACGATTTGGTGCCCAACGGCGTCCCCGACGCCAGCGACCAGATGCTGCTGTTCCTTTCCTGGTCGCTGCCGGTAACGGCCCTGGTGGTTGGCCTGGTTTGGTTCAAGCGCGGTCGCGGCCGCTCCGGAAACGGCGAGGTGCAGGGATGACCTGGTGGAACAACAGTCCGGTAGAGACCCAGAAGGACAACGACGCGACCGGCGACGATGAACTACGGATGATTCCCCGCTGGGCCACCACGCTGGCCCTGGTGGTCTTCATCGGCATGCAGTACATCTTCTTCGAGGTGATGCCGAAGCCGCACCATCCGGCGCCACTGCCCATGCGCGCGATGATGAGCTACGCCTGGGGCACCATGTGGGCGAGCTATGTGCTGCTGCTGGGCTATGTGAGCCGCGATGTGAAGCGCCGCGGCATGTCAGCCGGTCTGTGGATGCTGGTGTGCCTGGTGCTGCCCGGCGGCATCGGCGCGGTCGTCTACTTCATGCTGCGTCAGCCGGTGCTCTCGCGCTGCCCCAACTGCTCCACCTCCATCGCCTCGTCCTACCACTACTGCCCTCAGTGCCAGTTCCAGATGGCCCCGGCGTGCGGCATCTGCCACCGCGGCGTGAAGATCACCGACGTCTTCTGCACCACCTGCGGGCATGACCTCGCCCAGGACGGCGCGCCCGCGCGGCTGCGCGTCTATAGCGAATAGACGAGGCCTCGCAGGCTCCTGCCCGCGCGCCCTGCCCAACCCCACCCTTTTCCCGCCCCCAGCCAGCTAAAATTGGGCGATGGCCACCCCGCTCACCGCGCTGATCATCGACGACGAGCCCTTGGCGCGGCAGGAGCTCCAGTTCCTGCTCGATGCCGCCGGCGAGGTGCAGGTGCTCGCCCAGGGCTCCAACGGCATCGAGGCCGTCGAGCTCATCCGCACCCACAAGCCGGACGTGATCTTTCTCGACGTGCGCATGCCCGGCCTGGACGGCTTTGCCGTGCTCAAGAAGGTGCTGGCCATGGACCGCCGCGCGCGCCTGCCCCAGGTCATCTTCGCCACCGCCTTCGACCAGTACGCGGTGAAGGCGTTCGAGGTGAACGCGGTGGACTATCTGCTCAAGCCGTTCGACCAAAAGCGCGTGGTGCGGGCGCTGGAAAAGGTGCGGGGACAGGTGGCCGCGCGCGCGGCGGACGCAACGGAAAAGGCCGACACGCCGGCCGAGGGCTCGACCGGGCGCGTGCTGGCCGGGCGCGTGGCCGGCGCTGAGGCCAAGCTCGATGCGCTGCTGCGCATGGTGGAGGACCAGGCAGCCATGGCCGCCGGCATGGGGCAGGCCGCCGGCGCCATGCCGCGTACCGGCAAGGTGGTGGTGCGGGCGCAGAACCGGCTGCTGCTGGTCGACCAGCGCGATGTCTGCTTCGCCTCCATCGAGGACGGCCGCATCGCCGTGGTGACGCGCTCGCTCGAAGGCGAGTCGAACTGCCGCACCCTGGAGGAGCTGATGGAGCAGCTCGATCCTGAGGCCTTTTGGCGGCCCCACCGCTCCTTCGTCGTGAACATCCAGCACATCCGCGAGGTGGTGCCGTGGTTCAAGAGCAGCTACCAGCTGCGCATGGATGACCGCAAGCAGACCGAGCTGCCGGTAAGCCGCTCGCAGACACGAAGGCTGCGCGAGCTGTTCAACCTGTAAGTTATGGAGCGGCGGGTGGCCCATCCTTTCGGAGTTTCATTCCGAAAGGGTGGGGTATCCTTCGACTTCGCTCAGGACTGCGATAGCAAGCGACCGCTCTCCGCTATCCAGCCATCACCCCTCACGGACCGGGCTTGGCAGGGGGTACGGGCGTGGAAGAGTTCGCCGCGGCCGCGGCAGACTCGCGGGCGAGCTTCTCCTGGTGCTTGCGCTTGTAGTAGTGCACCAGGTCGGGGTAGAACTCGATCGCCAGCGCGCCGAAGGTGCCCTCGCCGGTCACGGTGATGCCGCGCTCCAGCGTCAGCGCCACGCCACGGTCGCTGGCCGGGTAGTACAGGTTGGAGATGGCGCCGCCGATGAAGTTGCCCCCGATGTTGGAGAAATTCGGCTCCCATTTGCCCTTATCGCTCTTGGCCCGCACCGTGGTGGAGGCCGAGTAGAGGATGCGGTGCCAGATGCTACCGTGGCCCAGGCGGAAGTAGCGGGGGTCCTGGTGCAGCAACGATGGCAACACAGCGTTGCCCCAGAAGTTGCCGTCGAAGGTGTCGGCGAAACTGGCACCGTAGCGCTTGGCAAAGCCCACCACGCCCTCGCCGTACTCGGGGTAGGAGTCCTCGGCTTGCTCGATGCCTGCGTCGATGCCGGTGATGACGAACTGATACGGGTCCACCGAGCCCTTGAAGAACAGATGGAACTTCTGCCCGACCGAGAGCGGCTCGGCGTGTCCGTTGATCACGGCATTGAAGGCCGGCATCACGCCCAGCATGCGCTGCTGCTCCTCCGCCTTGAGCTCGGCGGCGGCCTTTTCGCGGCGCTGCTGCTCGGTCAGGGGGGCCTGGTCTTGATCGGTGGCAGCGGGCGCAGGGGTTTGGGGCTGCTGCGAGCTGGAAATTCCCGCCGGCAGAGGGTCAGCGGCCAGGTGCGGTCTGGGGGCCTCCGGCAGCGCTGCGCGGTCTGCGGTCTCGGCGGCGCTAAGTACAGCGGAGTGCTGGGCCGGCAACGAGGGGACCGTACACAGAAATGCTAAGAGGCAGAGAGCAGTTTTCTTCACGATGCGAGGGTCACCTTCTACTATCTTCCCATAGTCGCTGACTACAGAAGCCGGTGCTGACGAGGAATGCGTGGGATTTTGATGGTGGTTTTGCAGGCCGGGATGCAAGAAGACCCCGAAGTGGAAGGCCGGTCAAAGCCGCGGCAGTCAGCCATCCCGAGCAGCGAGCCCAGCCGCAAGACCGAACAGCAGCCGCCCACTCGAAAGAAATTGTTGGCGCAGAGGTTGTCGCCTCACGATAGGCTTTAAAAAGAAGATGGGTTGCGAGAAAAGACGATAGGCTGCATAGAACCATGGCGGAAGGCTACACAATCGAGCGGTTTGCGGTGCGGATGCTGGTGCGCGCCGTGGTGGCGCTGCTGGTGCTCGGCCTCGCCGCCTATCCAGTGGACTGGGCGGTGTGGCGGCTGCGTATGGCCGCCGGCCACGGCATGGGCCAGGTGCAGGTAAGCCGCTTCACGGTAGCCGAGCTCAAGGGCGGCAAGGAGAGCTACTACTTCGACGGCACAGCGATGGCCGACTGCAGCCGCAGCCTCTTCCCTGAAGCCGGCAGCGGCGCCTGTTGGTGGATGGCGCGGCATCCCGAGATAATCGAGCGCTACTAAGGCACAGAGGGAGCAGGCGGCGTAGGCGGCAAGGGAGCAGGCGGCGTAGGCGGCGGCGAAGGTGGGGGCGGCAGCTCGCTGGGCACGGCGCGGCCGGCCTCGGGATCGTCGTGGTGGCGGCGCTCCCACACGAACTCACGAAACAGATGCCCACCCACCCGCGTGGCAAACACCGTACGCGTCGCGACCACACCGCCAAACGGCGTCGAACCCTGCGGATACCAGATGGTGTGCGCGATGATAGGCCCGGAGAAGTCCGCCACCGTGGGTGTGAGCGTGAAGAAGCGGTGGCCGTCGCTATCGTGCCGCGCGGTGAACTCGGCCAGCAGCGCGTTCTCGATCTTGTGCTTGATGCTGCAGCCATGGCATGGGATGTAGCGCAGGTCCTCGTGGAACAGCTCCTCCATGCCGTAGCGCACGCTGCCGTTGATGCCGCTGATGGCCGCGTTGGAGCCGAAGCGCTGGGCGAAGCCAGGGAGGTCCTGCCCCCATTCGTGTGGCTGGTCGAGCGCCTCGTTGTAGAGAGTGCGCGCCATGGTGCGGCCAAAGGCGGGCAGGCCGTAGCTGTCGCTAAGGTAATTGCGAAAGAGCTCGCGCTGGGTGGGTCTCTGGTATGGCCGGCCGTTGATGATGACCGGCCGCGGCGGTGCCGGCTGGCTGGTGTCGCGGACGCGTAGCTGGCCCGGCGGCTGAGGCACCGGAGCCACCACCGCAGGCGGGGCCGTCTCCGGCAGCGGCGTCGATGCCAGGGGAGTTGCCGGAGTCGCCGATACATTCTGGGCTGCCGCTACCCGCGCGCCCGCAGCCAGCACGCACAGCAGCAGCGCGGAGGTCAGTGGCCGGAATGGTGAGCGAGCGGGCATCGGAAGGTTCCCTCGGAGGACTGCGTAGGGCAAAGCTGGCGTTGCACGACGTCTCGGCTAAAGGCTCATCAGTAGAGTGCCACAAGTGAGATGTAGAAAACTTGCCGCCTCGCTGGGAACTGTAACAACAGAGCGAAGCGCGGACTGCTATTCTGATCGCCGGGCCCGCTCTCACCCATCTTCCATCTGAGGTATCTGCCCCATGAAGCAGCATCTTGGTATGTCCATCTGTGCGTTGGCGGCCCTGGCTGCCCTTCCCTGCGTGGCGCAGTCCGGCCCCAACCCCTGGAACGGCTCATGGAAGGCCGAGCCCTCCAGCCTGAGGTTTGAGAGCACGCCGTTCTCCCTCGCGATCGACCCCACCGGCTATACCCTGACCGCCGCCGGCGCACCCCCCGCCAAGACCGTCTGCGACGGCCAGCCGCACGCCGTGGCCAGCGGCGTTTCGGTCACCTGCACCAAGCATGGCAAAGCCTACTCGCTCAGCACCATCCGCAACGGCAAGGTGACCAGCAAGAGCGACATCACCCTCGCCGGCAAAGTCATGACGCGCAAAATCCAGTATTTCCCCGCCGACGGCAGCCCGACCTACAGCATGACCTTTACCTCCAAGCGCGTCGGCGAAGGCAAGGGCATGAGCGGCTCCTGGACCATGACCGGCGTCATCGAGTCCCAGGACACCGGCGTCATGAGCATCGCCGTCAGCGGCGACGGCAACATCGCCTTCAAAGAGACCGACCAGGACAAGCCCACCATCTGCGCCCTCGACGGCACCCCCACCAAGTTCCCCGACGGCTCCTCGATGGCCGTCAAGCTCGAAGGCCCCCACACCCTCAAGGTCATCTACCGCTCCACCGACGGCGTAGTCCGCCGCGAGAACACCTTCGTCCTCAGCCTCGACGGCAAAACCATCTCCGAAACCGACTTCACCCCCGGCCCCGCCTCCTCCACCACCGCCATGCTCCTGCACAAGATGTAAGCGGCACGATCCGCACGGCCCGACGAATAGCCGGGCGTGCGGATCATCGTCTCGCGCAGGAACGAACCGGGACGCCGCATCCACTCTTTTTTTGTCATTCCCGAAGGAAATCTGCGTCTTCAACCGCAATACGCTATCGGTCATCCCCAAGAGCTGGGCCATAAACACCGCCCCAAAATCCCCCGCACATCCACCGCTCCGGCTCCGCCTCCACTCCCGCCTGCGGCAGCAAGGTGCGGGCCTCCGACCCAGCACTCGATGGCCTGGCTGAAGCCAGTACCCACTCGCAAATAAGCCACCGTCCTGGATGTGGGCCACCCGCCATCGCGGGGAATAGGTTTGCTGTCCCCGTATTCCCCCAAAGTACGCGCGTGGATGGGGCACCCGGCAGAGTTGAGTACCGGTGGATGCCCCGATCCTGGACGTACTTTTGTCCGTGCTCGGGGTGTGGGGTTCCCACGGGGGTGGAGGTGGTCTGTCCCGAACATGACGATGAAGCCGTCATGGTCCGGGCACCCACAGTCGGGCCACCCGCCCCGCAGCATGATGCGGAGATGCAGCCATCGAGGTCCCTGCCATTTCCGCCAGCAGACTCGCTGGCGGCCTTCGTACAGATGAAGGTCGACCAAACCCGGGCTTTTCCAGGGCCGTTCGAAGGCTGGACGCGCTGACTTGTTTCGGAATGCCTTAGCCGCGTACAGCACCGTGTCGGGTAGCGCGATGGTGTACGACTTCACAATGCACATGCGTGCGCAATAAGCTGACCAAATAACCAATGAAAATGGACACTTTCCAGCATTTGGCTCTCCATGTACATTACCTGCATTGAAATTATATGCAGTCAGTAACGTCCCATCCATTTCCGCCGGCGGGCGCTCTGGCAGTAAGCGTACGGATCAAAACCATAAAATAAAAAGAAAATCTGCAATATTTCCTCACATCTGAAGTGTTACGACTCGGCCGCGTACGGCACAGTGCCGGGCAACAGCATATTGCTTTTATTATCAATGCAGTTAATGAAAATCCTACTTTGCCATTTATGGGTAGATTATTGCATTCTCGGCTTAAAGTAATTTTTTGTACTAAAGATGAGTTGACAGCTAATGCAATCTGTACGAAGATTCCGTTTAGCGAAAGTCTTCGGAGGTCGTGATGGATGAGCTGGAATGCATGAGGAGCATGGATGAAGCGATTCAGTCGGTGGCAGATGAGAGCGCACGAGCCCGGATTCTAGGCTGGTTGTTCGCGAAATATGGCATCGCCAACTCCCCTAACGGCACAAGCTCGAAAACGAACTCACAAATGATTGGGACGACGGTCGCCGGAAATCAAATAGCGGGGATTGCGAAGGTTTCCGCTGATGGGGACCTGCAAATAACAATCAGGGATCTTAAGGCGAGGAGCGCTAACGACGCCGCGCTTCGATTGCTTCATGTGCTGGTCTGGGCATCTGGAAAGCTGACGGGTCAGCAATCTGTATCTTCGAAAGCGGTGATCGTTCCATGGTTGAAGCGCTATCGCTGTTACGACGGAAACACGCGCGGGGTCATTGCACAGGACAAAGGAATTCTCCGAGATGGCGATTTGATCTCACTCGATTTTCACGCTGAGCAGCGCGCTGAGAAATTTGTTGAGGAGATTCTTGATCCGGCAGTTGAGGGGAAATGGAAGCCAGGCGGCGCTAAGAAGCGGCAGGCGAATGCGCGAGGATCACAGGAGATGAACAGGAATGACTGATAGCGAATTACAGCATGCGCTTTCCACCACGAGTCTCTCGAATCTTCAGAGGGCGATGGTCATTCTTTGGAGCGATTCGCAACTGGGAGGAAAGGGCCTGACGACATATGGACTAAGCAAGAAGATGCGTGATCTCCGAATCGGGAATCCCAATCGGAGTCAGCTAGAGAAAGACTTGAAAAAGTCTCCAGATGTGATCCGAACCGGGGATCTTTTTCAGATCAAGGCCGGTAGGTCGGACCAGGTGCGTCGTCTCCTCCAGGAGGTAGATGAGAATCCCATTGTTGACATGTCCGATGCATATATCCCTAGACAGATCTGGTCTGGCACGCGGAATTACATCGAGAAGGTAGCGACGCAGCTTTGCGGATGTTGGGAGCATAAGTTCTACGACGCAGCAGCTGTTATGTTGCGCCGACTTGCCGAGACGTTGGTGATCGAGGCCTATGAGGCGCTTGGACGACAGGACGAGATCAAAGATCACGAAGGGAACTACTTCATGCTTGGGACACTGGTAGATCGCTCCTGCGCTCACAACGGCATAAACCTCGGGCGCGAAGCGAAAGGTGCTCTCAAGGATATGAAGGAACACGGAGATCGTTCTGCACATAACCGCCGGATCAACGCTGTGCGTCCAGAGCTTGAAAGGATTCGATCGGGTGCCCGCACCGCAGTAGAAGAACTCATAAATATTGCTCAATTACGGAGGTCTTAAAGGTGTACAGACTCAGAGTGAAGATCGCGGATAACGAATTTGAAGCAGAGGGTGATGAATCGCTGGTCCGTAGAGACTTCGACCTGTGGTGGGCGAAGTTCGCAAGCGGTGTCAGTGTCTCAGTCGCCAATGGGGCCGTGGCCAGGACGAAACAGGTCGCCAGCACTGCTGATGCTTCTTTGGACGAAGCAAAGCTCTACGTTGTGGACGGCAAGACTAAAGAAGTTAGCCTCTCAGTACTTCCGCAAGGCGAAGAGAAAGGCCCTCATTCGGTATTGCTCCTATTGCGTGGCTACAAAGTTCTTCTTCAGCGCGACGAAGTCATGGTGACTGAGTTGAAAGCCGCGCTCAAGCACAGCGGTTGCACTGTAGATCGCGTAGACGAACTCACAGATAAGCTGATTGGCAACGGTCACATCAATAAAGGTGGCCGTGGAAAGGGCGGAAAATATAGGATCACGAACGCGGGACTTACAGAAGCTATCCGCATCACGCACGCGCTGCTCGGTTAGCTCCTCAACGGTCACGCTCTTTGCAAGATTCCTCGGCTGGTCCACGTCGCAGCCTCAGCGGACGGGAGTGCGCCGATCGACGGCGTACCTCAGGGGCTAAAGCCCGCATTTGTGGAGGGGCGTTATGTCCTTGAGACCTTGGGCTGAAGCCCAAGGCTACCAGCCCGGACCTACCTAGAGGCAAATGCAACTACAAACGCAGATTCCCTTCGGGAATGACAAAAGGAGGGAGACGGGCTACTCCACCGTCACGCTCTTTGCCAGATTCCTGGGCTGGTCCACATCGCACCCTCGTCGCACCGCGATATGGTATGCCAGCAGCTGCAGCGGCACCACCTCCAGGATCGGCAGCAGCAGCTCGTGGCTCTGCGGGATGTGGATCACGTGTTCGACCAGCTGCCCGATGTGCTCATCGCCTTCGATGGCAATCGCGATCACGCGACCGCTGCGTGCCGTCACCTCCTGGATATTGCTCAGCGTCTTCTCATACTTCAGCACCGAGCTCGGGTCGTTCGGGTCTTGCGTCGCGATGCACACCACCGGCAGCGTCTCATCGATCAGCGCGTTCGGCCCGTGCTTCATTTCGCCGGCCGGGTAGCCCTCTGCGTGGATGTAGCTGATCTCCTTCAGCTTCAGGGCGCCCTCCAGCGCAATCGGGTAGTGGATGCCGCGGCCCAGGAACAGGAAGTCGCGCGCCGTCGAAAAACTCTTCGCCAGCTCGCAGCACTGGTCGTCCACCGAGCGCAGGATCGTCTCGATCTTGCTCGGCACCTGCGCCAGCTCCGTCACCAGCTGCAGCGACTGCTCCGGCGTCACCGTCCCGCGCACCTGCGCCAGGTACAGCGCCAGCGTGAACAGCGCCGTCAGCTGCGCCGTAAACGCCTTCGTGCTGGCCACACCGATCTCCGGCCCGGCGTTGGTCGTAATCACCCCCGCCGCCAGCCGCGTCACCGCCGAGCCCACCACGTTGCAAATGGCCAGCGTCTTCGACCCCTTCGCGATCAGCTCATGCTGCGCCGCAATCGTATCCGCCGTCTCCCCGCTCTGGGTAATCAACAGGCCCAGCTCCGTGGCATTCGGGATCGGGTCGCGGTAGCGATACTCGCTCGCGTAGTCCACATCCACCGGCATCCGCGCCAGCCGCTCGATCATGAACTTGCCCGCGAGGCCAGCGTGCCAGCTCGTGCCGCACGCCGCGATCGTGATGCCGGTGGCCGCGCGAAACTCCTCCGGCGTAATGTGCATGTCGGGCAGAAACACCTGGCCGGTATTGAGCGAGACGCGGCCCAGCGTAGTGTCGCGCACCGCGCGCGGCTGCTCGTTGATCTCCTTGAGCATGAAGTGCTTGTAGCCGGCCTTCTCGGCCTGGATCGGGTCCCAGGTAATGCGCTGCGGATGCAGCGGCTTCTCCGCGCCGGCGAAGTCGCGCAGCACGATGCCCGCCGTGGTGAGCGTCGCCACCTCGCCGTCCTGCAGAAAATAAATCGTGCGCGTGTGGTGCAGGATGCCGGGAACGTCCGAGGCGAGAAAGAACTCGCCCTCACCCAGCCCCAGCACCGCCGGCGGCCCCAGCCGCGCGGCCACCAGCTTGTCCGGCTCATGCGCCGAAAGTACGCCGATGGCGAACGCCCCGGTAAGCCGCGCAACCGCACGACGCACCGCCTCTTCTAAAGGCAGCGAAGGCTTGGCCGCGACGACCGCTTCGGCGGAGTCGAAGTAGGTGGTAGAAGATGCAGGTCTCTCCGCTGCGGCGCTGCGCGCCTTCGGTCGAGATGACAAAGCAGTGGTGGGTTGCGCGGCCAACTCCAGCTCGGCCAATTCAATCTCGTCCTGGATCACATGCGCGATGATCTCGGTGTCCGTCTCGGAGAGAAACTTGTGGCCCTTGGCGATGAGCGCCGTCTTTAGCTGCAGGTAGTTCTCCACGATGCCGTTGTGCACCACCACCAGCGTGCCGGTGCCGTCGCGGTGCGGGTGCGCGTTCTCCTCCGTGGGGCGGCCGTGCGTGGCCCAGCGCGTGTGCCCGATGCCGTAGGTCCCGTGCACCGGGTCCTTGGCCAGCACCTCAGCGAGGTTGCGCAGCTTGCCCGGCGCGCGGCGCAGCTGTAGCGGGTTGGGCGTTCCGTCCGCCGCTGCGCCGCCGGCGACGGCGATGCCGGCCGAGTCATAGCCGCGATATTCGAGGCGCGCCAGCCCCTCCATGATGACCGGGACGCAGGGCTTGGGGCCGATGTAACCGACGATTCCACACATAGCTACTGAGTGTAGAGGATAAGGAGTAAGGAGCAGAAAAGGCGCTACGCCCCAGCGCGGCGAAAGAGCATCGCCGTCGCCGTCGCTACGGTGTACGCCCCGGACTGCCCGGCCTGCGTCAGCGACGCGCTGCGTGCGGTGAGCGCGGGGCCGCTCAGCATCTCTACAGCGACCCACCCGTCTCCTCCGGGGAGCTGCAGCGCGCGTTGCGCGTCCTTGTTGATCACCGCCAGTACGAGCTTGCCGTCGGGTAACTTGGCGGCGTACGCGGTGGCGTCGACCGGGCCTGGATCGAAGTCGACCGGAATCATCGTGGCCCCTGCAAACAGGCCCGCGAACCTCATGCCATAGCTAACGGGCTCGGCGATGTAGTCGTTGCCGATGTGCGCGATCGGTGTGTAGTACGGGTGCGGATGCGTGGCCGGGTCGCCGTGCTCGGCGAGCACGATGGCGTCGCCGGGGAGCGTGCCACCCAGCGAGTTGGCGACGAAGACGCCGTCGCCGCCGTGCAGGTTGACGCCGGCGTAGCCACAGGCCGCCAGCTTCAGCAGGTAGTCGGCCGACCACAGCGCGGAGGCGAAGACGTCCGAAACGCCCGGCTTGCCACCGTGGTGGCAGGTGTTGCCTTCGGTCATGCGATAGGGCACGGTGCGGTGCTCGCCGGCGGAGAGCCGCTGCGCCGCCGCGGCGATGTCATGCGCCAGCTGGTCGACGCGCGGGTCGGGCTGCAGCAGTCGCGGGATGTTTACATCCGGGTTCGACGGCGGGCCGCCGAAGTAATAGTGGTGGCTCAGGCAGGCGACCTCGGGCGGGTTGGGCGTGGCCAGCAGCCGTGTGACGACGACGGCGTACCAGTCGGGGCGGTTGGCGGTGTCGGGCAGGCCGAAGCGGGCCTGGGGCACGCGGGCGCGAATGGCGTTGGCCAGCTTGAGCCAGTCGTCGTAGTAATGGTCGGCCGACCAGGTCTTCGGGTCGCGAAAGCGGTTGTCCAGCATGTCGGGCTCGTTGCCGATCTGGAAGTATTCGAGCTTGCCCCCTTCGGAGACGGTGCCGAGTGTTTTGGCGACGAAGGCGGCCTCGTCGGCCGCGCGCTCCGGCGTGTTGGTGCCCAGGTTGATGCCGTAGAGGCAGGTCCAGCCGGTGGCGTCGAGGAAGGCCTTCAGGTTGCGCACGGCGAGCGGCGTGACCTGGTAAGCGAGAGCGAGCGGGGACTTTTCACCGGGGCCGGGATGCGTGTTCAGCACCACATTCGCCGGCAGCGGCGGGAGGCCGCGCGGCTGCGCCGGGTCCGGGTGCGGCGTCCAGAAGCCGATGTCGGAGGTGTTGCCGCCCAGCCGCAGCACGCCGTGGGGCGCCAGCGCGCGTAGTTGAGCGATCAGCCCGGTGTTGGCCGCGGAGAAGAAGCTCGGCTCGGAGAGCTGCTGGATCTCATACGAGAGTCCCAGGAAGTTCGCCGGCACCCGCGCACCGGGCCGCTCAGGATGCAGGCTGAGGCCGGCGGTAAATACGGGATTCTCCACTGCGGCGAAGGCCCGGAGGCGAGGCAGAGCGGCTGAGGCGGCAGAGAGAGCGAGAAAGCGGCGACGGTCCATGAGATTCATGCCGCGTAAGACTACGCCCCCCGGAGAGACTCTGCCAATCGGCTCGCGCAGCCGGCTCAGGGCTTCTGCTCATGCTTGAGGTGCTGGAGCAGCTTGGTGGGATGGATGGGCTTGGGCAGCAGCTCGAAGTCGTGGCCACGGGCGCGGGCGCGCGCCAGGATCTCGACCGTGGCGGACTGCCCGCTGAACAGCACGATGCGCGTACATGGCGAGACCTGGCGGATGGCGATGGCCGCCTCCACCCCGTCCAGGAAGGGCATCAGCACGTCCGAGAGCACGATCTCTGGCTGCAGCCGCGTCGCCGCCTCGACCGCCTCGCGGCCGCCATACACCGCCTGGGCGATGAAGCCGTTGCGGTTGAGAATCTGCACGATGGTGTCGGCGATCAGGATTTCGTCATCGACCACCAGAATGCGCGGAGCGCAGGGCTGTGCGGAAGGGTCTTTGGCATTTGCGGTTGCAGGGGGAAAGGAAGAGGGTGGGGTAGGCAGCTCTGCGGACAGCGAAGGGGTATGCATTACGAGAATCCTGGCCTGGCAAGGGTATCCCGACGAACGCGTTTCTCAGTGTGTTCGGTGGGTGTAGTTCCGAGCGGGAGCCCATGAAACAGACGTTCAGTTTAGGAATCTCCAATCATATTTTAGACAATAGGTTGCCTGAAATTCAATGTCGTTTCTGACCGAAATGACCCCAGTGCAATGATTTCGAATGCAGCAAACCTTATTTTTCGACTGCTCAAAATGGATGAACTGACATGAAAAAGCCGCCGCCCAAAAACGCGCTGCCGGACGAGGATCGCTCCTCGTCCGGCAGCAGATTGCGATGCAGCGCTTCGGACTATTTGAACAGGTTGGCGGCGCGAAGAGCGGTGAGGTAAACGCCCCAGGCGGTGGGGATCAGAACGACCAGCCAGGCGAGGCAGATCGACAAAGCGGAGGTAGGTTTCACAGTCGTGTCGGACATGATGGACTCCTTTGTTGACGCAGTTCACGAAGATCGAAAGTTCAAAGTCGAGAGGGCATGATCGAAAGGGCTACGGCTCAGCCTTCGCTTCTCCCGTCCCCGCGCGCCTTACAGCCGGCCGGAGACGGGAGTGCCCAGCTCAGTGGGCGGCGGCGACCATCGGCGTGGCCGGGGTCTCCTTCATCCAGAAGCGCTCGGCGACCGGCCGGACCAGCAGGTTGGCGAGGAAGCCCACCACCAGCAGGGCGGACATAATGTGCAGGATGGTCGGATACGCCTGCGCCAGCGGGATGTGGTTGGCCTTGTAGTGGTCGAGGATGGCGTTGTCGATCAGCGGGCCGACGATGCCGGCGGTCCCCCACGCGACCAATACGCGGCCGTGAATGGCGGAGACGTTGACGCCGCCAAACAAGTCCTTGATATAGGCGGGGATGGTGGCAAAGCCCCCGCCGTACATGCTGATGAGCACGCCGAAGGTGATGACGAAGAGCGGCAGTGTATGGAAGGTGGGCACGAAGAAGTAGAGCACCGCACCGATGGCGAAGAAGCAGACGTAGGTGGTCTTGCGGCCAATGGTGTCCGACAACGAGGCCCAGAAGAAGCGGCCCACCATATTGAACAGCGAGAGCAGACCGACGAAGCCTCCCGCGGCGGCAGCGGTTACGCGGCCGGGGAAGAGGTTCTGAATCATCGGCGAGGCGGATTCAAGGATGCCGATGCCGGCCGTGACGTTCATGCACAGCACCAGCCACAGCAGGTAGAACTGCGGCGTCTTCATGGACGAGTTCACCGTGACGTTGTGGGTGCTGATCATCGCGGACTGGTGCACCGGCGGGACGAAGCCCTCAGGCTTCCAGCCTTCGGCCGGCACGCGGATCATGAAGACACCGAACATCATGAACGCGAAGTAGACGATTCCCATGCAGAACATGGCGGCGGCGATCGGTTGATAGGCGGAGCCTTTGAAGTGGCCCATCAGCTGGTTGGCCAGCGGGGCGCCGATCATGGCGCCGCCACCGAAGCCCATGATGGCCAGGCCGGTGGAAAGGCCGGGACGGTCCGGGAACCATTTGATGAGCGTGGACACAGGCGCAATGTAGCCGAGCCCCAGACCGATGCCGCCAATCACTCCGTAGCCGAGGAAGATGACAGGCAGGGAGTGCAGATGGATGCCGAGCGCGGAGACCAGAAAACCGGCGCCAAAGCAGGTGGCCGCGTAGAACATCGCACGACGCGGGCCGGCAGTCTCCAGCCACTTGCCAAAGATCGCCGCCGAGAGCGCAAGGATGGCGATCGCGATGGAGAAGATGTAGCCGATCTCCTTGTTGTTCCACTGCGCGCCGATGGTGCCGCTGAAGTCCGACAGCGGCTTCACGAACACGGAGAAGGCATAGGCCTGGCCGATGGCCAGGTGGATCGCCAGCGCGGCCGGCGGCACCAGCCACCGGCTGTAGCCGGGACCGGCAACCGAGCGTTCGCGGTCGAGGAAGGGAAGGAATTTCATAGTGAGATCTCCTGGGGAGGACGGAATGCGATACGGCGAACCGTCACAGCAGCCGTACAGCTATCAGATTGGCGCGCTTACTGCGCGGATGCTTTGTATCACTTTTGCCACATCTTTGGCTCCCCCCGGCGCAGGAAAGTTCCACGGGAGTGGAAACATAGGTTCCGGAGCCGTATGCCGGGGCAACCCCCGACGCCAACGCTGCCCTCCTCTCTACTCCTT
>Ga0116230_10001973_pt1 | contig 19767 bp, 13 predicted proteins | sample S1TSphfallax_3_FD_88678 | JGI IMG/M metagenome (GOLD analysis project Ga0116230, IMG submission 88678) | Host-associated microbial communities from peat moss isolated from Minnesota, USA - S1T2_Fd - Sphagnum fallax MG | ecosystem: Host-associated > Plants > Peat moss > Unclassified | place... | reverse complement strand
TCCGTCGCCGGGTTTGAGTGGCGAGATGGCGTGGGCTTCGGTGGGAGTGATTTCAACGCTGGCGGCGAGAACTTTGGTGACTTGGCCGAATTTCACGCCGCGATGACGGGGCGAGCGGCCTTCGACCACGGTTTGGTGATTGGTTCCGGTGACGAAGTGCGGACCAAGACCGCGTGAATAGACTTGTTCGAGCTGGAGTTTTTCGGCGGGGGAGTGAGTGAGCGGAAGGTTCTGCCAAGCTTCGTCGACGGCTTTGCGATAGGCGCGGGTGGTGAGGGCGACGTAATCGGCGTCTTTGTAGCGGCCTTCGATTTTGAGCGACGAGATGCCGATATCGAGGATTTCGGGAATTTGTTCGATGGTGTAGAGATCGCCGGGTGAGAGGAGATAGCGGGATTCGCCGAGGGGCTGATTTGCGCCGTCGACGATGAGGTCGTAGGGAAGGCGGCAGGCTTGCGCGCACTGGCCGCGATTGGCGCTGCGACCGCCCCAGGCTTCGGAGGAAAAACACTGGCCGGAGTAGGCAACACAGAGCGCGCCATGGACGAACATTTCGAGTTCAGTGTCGGTGGACTGGCGGATTTTGCGAATTTCATCGAGCGAGAGTTCGCGGGCGAGCGTGACGCGCTGGACGCCGAGGTTGCGGGCGAGCGTGACGCCTTCGGCGCTGGTGATGCTCATTTGGGTGCTGCCGTGGAGTTCGAGGTCCGGCGCGATTTGGCGGGCGAGTTTGAGGATGCCGAGGTCTTGAATAATGAGGGCATCGGCGCCGGCTTCGGCAATGGCGGCGATGGCGCGCGTGGCTTCTTTCAGTTCGTGCTCGAAGATGAGGGTGTTAAAGGTGATGAAGCCTTTGACGCCGCGGCGGTGGAGGGTGGCCATGGCTTCGGGGAGCTCTTCGAGAGAGAAGCCGACCTTAGCACGGGCGGAGAAGTGGGTGAGGCCGAAATAGACGGAGTCGGCACCGGCTTCGACGGCGGCGTTAAGCTGCGGCCAGTGACCGGCGGGCGACATTATTTCGGGTTTGATGCGGGGCATGGGGGCCTACTTTATGATCGCGTAGTTTTCTACTGCGGCAAACCGCCGCCCTTGTCAACACTCACATCTACTGAAAGCTGTCCTACCTTCGCCACATTCACCGAGACCTTGCGCGGCTCACTCTCCACCGCCGGAGTCGCCACTGAAATGTTCACGGCAAGAGTCTCATGCGCGGGCACCGAGAACTTCCCCGCCCCCTGCGGCGTGCCCCAACCATTCGGAGATTGCGCCGACACTTCGAACGTTGCGGCGTCCCCGGTATCGTTGTGCAGCAAGACCGGAATGTTCACTTGCGAAGAGACGCCCACGCGCACCTCCGGCTGGAAGATTTCAGCCAGGTGCGGCAGATCGTGCGCCTTCCAGAATTGCCGATAAAAGGCCCACGGGCCACCCAGTTCCGCAGAGAGACCGCTGGGCGCTGGCGGTATAAATCCGGTCACGCGTTTGAATGAAACCGGCCCCGGGACGACGCCTTCAAAAACATCACCAGTCGCCGATCCGCCCACCACGGACTTGCCCAGCACCAGGCGCGTCTTCATGTCCTTCAGCGCGCCGAGATCCTTTTGCTTCAAGGCTTCGGCGGCCATCTGTCCCGGGTAATCCTGCGTCAGATGCTGCGCGATGGATTCCAGCGCCAGCCTGCCATAGGTGACATTGCGCGATGGCGAAACTTCATCCCATGGATATTGCGGCCCCTTGCCGTCCAGCGCCGCGGTGTTCGCCGCATCGGAGAAAAAATACAGTTTTTCCGGCTGCCAGGGGCGCAAGCCTTCGGTCAAGTTTCCGGACACCGTGTGATCGCGCGCGGGAGTCACCTGCTCGGGAAACGCAGTTGGATCGGCCGCTATATCAAAGGCTTCGTTTGCCAGCACACTGGCGGCCTGATGATCGCCGTGATTTTCTCCCGCTGAATAAGCGGGCAGCCACGTCATGATTACCTCTGGCCGCGTGAGCCGAACCAGACGCACCATCTGCCCCAGCGCTGATCCATGATTCCAAGTCTCGAGCGACCGCAAAACGTTCTGCCCTGGCGTATCGGGCGCGCCCAGAAACCAGACATCGGTAATGCCTAGCGTTCCCAGGGCCCGTCGGGCTTCCATTTCACGCTCGGCACCCAGCGCGGCCGCCGTTTCCGAACCAATGGCGTTGCCGCCGCCGTCGCCGCGCGTGCCATACACCACCGCCACGCGTTTATGCAGATCAAGGACAGCTTTGGCCAGATAACCGATGGCCATTCCTTCGTCATCGGGATGTGCCACGATCACCAGGATGTCGGATTTAAAGCGATCATCTTGCGCGAAAGCAGCCACACAAAAGAGCAACAGCAGGATTATGTTTTTCAAGAGTTGAGGATAACAGTCAGAGCAACTGGCCGCGCAGAATGGTCCGCATACGCATGCCGTCAGCGCTGTATACATTGAGATTCGCTAGCGACCCTAGCGTTAAGTCGTCTGGCAAACCCAGCATGCGCGCCGGATTGCGCGAAGCAAGGCGCACGGCCGACGGCAAATCCGCTCCGGTAAAATTTTGCATCCGGCTCACGCCTTCATCCAGCGTGATCACGCTGCCCGCCAGCACACCGGCCTCCGTCGTGCAGCGTCCATCTTTCACATGCACCGTCGTTTCGCCCAGCTTGTAAATGCCATTCGGCATACCCGCGGCTTCCAGCGAATCGGTGATGAGCATGGCGCGTTCCGGCCCCTTGGTTTTGAACCACAAGCGCTCTAGTTCCGGAGCGACATGAACGCCATCGCAAATTAATTCGGCATAGAGATCTTCGCGATCCAGAACGACGCCCAAAATTCCGGGCTCGCGATGATCCAGCGCGCGCATGGCGTTGTAGGTGTGTGTGGCCGTGGTCGCTCCCGCCGCAAGACCCGCCAGCGCTTCGGCTTTGGTGGCGTTCGAGTGGCCGATGGAGGAGCGGATACCCAACTCGGTGGCGCGCGCAATTGTCTCCAGGGCACCGGGCAGTTCTGGAGCAATTGTCATCAGCTTGATCTGCCCGCGCGAGGCTTCCCAGAACTTGTTCAGCAGTTCGGGACTGGGCGGCACGATGAAACGCTCCGGATGCATGCCGCGCTTGGCGTGGGAAACGAATGGCCCCTCGATATGAATACCGACAGGACTTGCTTCGCCGTCCGCGGGACCTTTTTCGATGTGCCGCGCGATTCCGTCGAGCGCGCTAAAGGTGAGGTCGAGCGAGGCCGTGACCGTGGTCGCCAGATATTCGGTCACGCCGCGGCTGGCCAGGAATTTCGAAACCGCGGCCAGAGCGTCTGGAGTGCCTTCCATCACGTCATGCCCGACAGCTCCGTGGAGGTGGATGTCGAGAAGGCCAGCGGTTAGCGTGGCGTCTTCGAAGTTGTGGGTGATGGCGACGGTGTTGGTCGCCAGACGGGTTGAAATATTGGCGATGTGCGTGCCGTCTATGGTGATTAGCGGGTTATTGATAATGCCGTCGGCTGTGACCAGCCTCTTCGCCGTCAAGATGATAGGCATCTACAACCGCTCAAGGCAAATAGCGCTGTCCGGGTCAGCAAGGGGAGCAATGCTCTCATCAAATCTGTATCTTACGAGACTCGTGAAAGCATCCTGCTGAGGAACTCGATGCACATGAACCAAACGATTCGGAATATCCACCACCCAGTAGTCCGGAATTCCGGCCCTGGCATAAAGAGACGCTTTTTTGCCGAGATCATAGTTCAGCGTCGCGTCGGCGATTTCGATCAGCAGTCGAATGTCTGCCGGGGTTGGATTGTCATTGAAGTCGCGCACGGACTAGGTTGTCACGATGAGATCCGGTTCCGGCTCATTAACGGGATTATCTTCGGCTGAGACGTAGATCGAAGGTTCCGCCTGAACGTGTTCCGGTCCGAATAGGCTTCGCAAACATTCCTGAAGCAAATTCTGCCAGAGCATGTGCGGCTGCTTCTTGCCCATTCTTTGAATGAGTTCTCCGTCGATGAGTTCGAGCTTCTCCGCGTTCGGAAATCCTAGCTCGACCAGAAGCCGCGTATCTTCGCGTGTCCAAATCTTTCGAGTGGTTTCCAGGGCGGAAACAAAGGACATATGGTTGATGTTATCACCGGTTTTTCGAAATCTTGTGTAAGGGCCAAATTACGGTAAGAACGTAATCGCCTGTTCGAGAATCAGGACTCCAAGGCACTGTTCGAGCAAGCCAGCGCAAATTGTTTCGCGCGCCGCATACCGTATTGATTCCCGATCAAGTACATCTGACCGCCAAATCTAAAGCGCGTTGGCCAGACCGGATTTCCCAGGTTGGGCGTTAGCATGTCCATTCAGCTTGGGGGCTGGTCTATTATCTCCGTTCCCGCCGACCCAGGTCGCTTCGGCAACACTTGGCAGGCGAGCTTTTCAAATCCTATGTTTTCCTCCAGATGCCAAACATGGTCGAAGTTCGTCTCCAGCGTCCGTGGGAGGGGTGAAACTTGGTCCCTGTGCGCCTGAAGCGGTCGGCCTGTCTGCTTTAGAAACTCGCCAACATAAACGAAGCCTCTGAAAACACCTTGATCTGCTTGGGGCCAAAGGCCGCAGGTCGACACGCTTCGCACGCCAATCCGGCAGGACAAAATGCCTTCTTGATAGCTTGGACACATATTTCTAGACGTCATTAGCGGGATGAAGTTCCCGCAGTTCCTGAGGTACGCGGCGCCACCTACGGTCGCGGTTTCGCTATAATCACGAGAGCCTACAAATTGCTTTAGAGCTTTATGTCTGGCGCACGAGAGAACATTTTCGGTTCCCTTTTCCTGAACTCCCCCAAAATACAAAAAAGAGGTAGGCGTGATGCCGCATATCATTTTGCTCGGCGATTCGGTCTTTGACAACCAGAAGTACGTGCAGCCAGAGCCAGACGTAGCAAAGCAGTTACGAGAGATGGTTCCGGCGGGGTGGAAAGTCAGTTTACGTGCCATGGATGGAGCGGTTGCCACCAGTGTGGCCGGTCAGTTGGCCGATTTGCCGGCCGATGCCACTCACTTGGTTCTTAGCGTTGGCGGAAACGACTTGCTCGGCTGCTCGGGAGACCTGTTGCGGGCGCCGGTGGCTCTAAGCTCAGATGCATTTCTCTTGCTCGCACGGGTGGTTGCCGTCTTCGAATCCATGTATCGGCGCGTCGTTGAAGCCTGTATGAAAACGGGCTTGCCGCTCGTCGTATGTACCATCTACAATGGAAATTTCGCCGAGCAAGAGTTTGCGACGATGGCGCGGGTCGCCGTAGCCGCGTTCAACGACGGCATTCTTCGCCTATCCCTGGAAATGGGCCTGGCGGCAATCGATCTACGCCTGATATGCGCTCTGGCCGAGGATTGTGCGAATCCGATTGAGCCCTCCGCGATTGGCGGAAAGAAAATTGCTAGGGAGATCTGGCGAACAATTTCGTCGCACAAGCAAGGAAGCTAGAGTAGGCAAAAAAGCTCCCTCTAACCAATCAACCAAGCTAGCCTCGATACATCCGAACCATTTCCGCAAGCTCGTCCTGAGTGAAGTCCAGCAGAACTTCCCCCACCACGCGCTGCTTCTTCGCGAGTGCCAGCGCACCAAGGATTGTCGTCACTGCCGTCTCATTATTCGTCCGCCCCAAATCGCGGCAGCCTAGGGAAGGCACTTGCATCCATGCATCCCAATATCCTTGGGCCAGCCACTCCGGCAGTGGAGGGTTCTTGCCAACGCCTCGGCAAAGCTCGATGACACCAATAAGCCCGTAAGGACTGTAGTCGGCGGACCGTTTCGTCTTCTGTATCCGTACGATGTGCGGAACTGCCGCGTAGGAGGCCAAATCGACATCGCCTTGGTGGTGAAGGTCCTCCCATAGATCTTTCCAGGCCGATGTGTCACCGTTCTCGAGGCGAAGAAGAGCGGGGCGCGGATCATACGGCATTCGATAGCCGCCCAACATTTCGCTCCATCGCCTATCGTCAAATGGCAACATTACTCATACACTAACCAATCAACCCCGCCAAACGCTGCACCGTCTCAAACGTATCCGAATCCGCCGCGGCCTTATCCTCGCGATAGCGTTTCACCCGCGCGAAGCGCAGCGCCAGACCGCTGACATAGCGCGTGCTGACCTGAATCTCATTGAACGCGATCTCCACCACCAGCCGCGGATGCACATAAACCGCATTCTTGTCGCGCGCCACTTCCAGATTCAGCAGCGCGCCGGTTTGCCAGGCCAGCATCTCATCCGTCAAACCCTTGAACGTTTTGCCCAGCATCGCGAACCCGCCCTTGTGCGTGTCGCGAGCGCCCAGATGCAAATTGCTCAGCCAGCCGCGGCGCCGGCCGCTGCCCCATTCCGCAGCCAGCACCACCAGATCCAGCGTGCGCGCGTGTTTGATTTTGAGCCAGCTCTGGCCGCGCGCGCCAGCCGCGTAAGCCGACCGCCGCGACTTCGCCATAACGCCTTCATGGCCGCTGGCCAGTGAATTGTGCAGAAATTCTTCGGCGCGCGCGGCATCGCCGGTTACCAGGCTCGGAATCAAATTTTCCGACGCCGCCAGCTTCGACAGTTCCGCGAACCTTCGGCTCTGCTCTTCATCCACCATCGGACTGCCATTCAAATAAAGCAGGTCAAACCAGAAGGGAGTCATGGGCAATTCCTGCCGCATCGCGTCCACGTCCGTGCGCCGCCCAAAGCGCCGCATGGACACTTGAAACGGCTGCGGACGCCCGTCTGGCAGGAGACTCAGCACCTCGCCATCCAGAATCAAATTATTCGCCGGCAGAGCGCGCGCGGCAGCCACCACTTCGGGCACCGCAATGGTGACATCGTTACCCTGGCGCGAGTAAATGGCCACCTCATCGCCCGATTTATGCACCTGCACGCGCGCGCCGTCCAGCTTGTATTCCAGCGCCGCTTCGCCCAAATCTTCCAGCGCATCGGCGACATCTTCGGCGGTCCCGGCCAGCATCGGCTGCACCGGCCGGAAGAGCTGAATATCGAATTGCGCCAGGCCCGCTTCGCCATGCTCCAGTGTGGTTCGCGCAATGGCAATGGCGCTGCCCGCCATCATGGCCGCTCGCCGGATGCGGTCCACCGAAACGCCGCTGGCCTTCGACAGCCCTTCCAGCATGATGCCTTCCAGCGCTCCCTGGCGCAGTTCCCCGGCCAGCAAACGCACCAGAAAATGCTGTTCATCACGCGTCGCCCTGCTAAACAATCCGAGCAGCAACTGTCTGCGCCGCTGTTCCGAGCCCGCGCCCTGCACTTCGGAAATTTCGCCCAGTGTCCGGTCCACGTCACTCACTTCCAGCGTGGGGACCTCCGCCGCATTGCTCAAATTTTGCTGAAGAGGCGCATCCTGCAACGCGGCAAAGCCAATGCCGATGCGTCCCTGGCGAATGGACCCGGAGAGAAAAGCAACGGCTGGTTCAGCCTCATCCGGCCGCAACTGGCGCAGCACCGCAGCCAGTATGTCTGTTTTTTCGCGGCGTTTACTGGTTTCTGAAATGCGGTGTGACGCTTCCACCACGCGGGCTAATAACATGCGTTACCACTTACTTTCACACAGCCTCATGCGGCAGCACCTGCACGAATATATGCCTGATTTTGGGATTGGCCGCGCGCACGGCTTCCTCCACCTTTTGCGAGATCCGGCAACTCTCCGACACCGGCAGATGCGGGTCAAGCGCAATATTAATTCCCACAATAAATCCGGTGCGCACGCGCGCCACGAAGCATTCGCCCAACCCGCGAACATCGCCCACCGTAAGCGCCATGCGCCGCGCCTGGTCTTCCACCTCTTCACCGGTTTGCGCCTGCGCCTCACTGGCGGCGCGCAACTGAAAGAGGTGAACCGGCAGCTTGCGGATGGCCACGCTCCTGCCCGGCAAAATGTTGTACCACAGAAACGGCGCGCTGAAGCCGCGCGACATGGGCAGTCCGCGCGTTCCATAGCGTGTCAAAATATCTCGCGTCTCTTGCAGCGGGTCACCAAAGCGCAGCGGCTCATCCAGAATACGCTGCACCACTTGCAGCGCCAGATCCGGGTCGGCGTTTTCCACCTCAAACACTTTCACTTCGTCATAGCCGGGCCGCTCCAGATAGCCGCTCCGCTCAGGGCCACCGCCCGCCATAATTTTGATTAACTCCGGGATCGTGGCGCATTTCTCCGTCCAGGTGGGATGATCCAGACCCGGTTGCGCTCCCAGATTCCCTATGGCGCCGCAATGGAAGGAGATAAAACGGCCCAGCCGGTCGCTGTTTTCAAACGCCCAACCCACTTCGCCCAACCGGCCCGGCGCATGGCTGAATCCGCTCCAGCGAACAAAAATATAGGCTCTGCCCGAGCGCTTGTTCATTGCCGGAACTGCTCATCAACCGGAACACGAAAACCGCTGGCCAGCGCGTTCGTCTGATTCGCCATCCCAATGACCGCCATGAGTTCCCCAAACATTTCTTCCGTCATTCCCTTCGACCGCGCGCCCGCTGAATGGGACGCCATGCAATAGCCGCACTGGTTAGTGGCGCTCACCGCCAGATAAATCAGTTCCTTGGTTAACGGATCCAGCGCGCCTGGCGCCATGACCTGCTTAATGCCTTCCCACGTGCGGCGAAGCAGTTCGGGCTGCATGGCGAGAGCCTTCCAGAAGTTATTCACCGTGTCCGTTTTGCGTGTTGTCATAATATCGTCAAAAACCACGCGCACTTCCGCGCTTGCTTCGCTGTATTCAATCATCACTTGAATTCTATGTCGAAGCTCAAATTAGAGATGCATGGCGAATCCGTCGATCTCAGAAGACCCGATAACCGCACTTGACCCAAGCTTCTGTATGCTGAAGCGCAGCCGAGGAAACAGAACAGATGACCAGCCGAGTTACGATCTCAATTTCAGCGCTCACCATCGTGTGCTTCCAGGCGTTTGCCGCGCCCAACTTCATCGCGGAGTCAGTGGCAGCAGTGGGGTCTGCCTATTCGGCCGTTGTCTTGCGCTCGCGCATCGCGTCGGATATTCGGCTTCCTTTGGCGCAACAGCCTTGCTTCATCAGGGCAGCAAGGTCCTGACGGACTTCAATAATTCAAGCGCGCGCATGTGGGGCCGGTTAGCCCCAGGCATCACTTGCAAGACCGCCGAATAAGAGCTGCGGGTATTGACGCACGAACCGCGCCGCCAGTACCCGACTGCTGGTTGGGATAACGAATCGATCCGAAGTTCACCCGGCGGCCACTTGCAGGTGATGTAGGCTGAAATATATTGGGCAGCAGCCATGATCAGCGTGCTCACGCTCCTGGTTCTGGCGGGGGCTTGTGCCAATCTCAGTGCGCTGATGCTGGCACGCGCCATTCAGCGGAAACGGGAAATTGGAATCCGGATGGCAAACTCCCCCTGCATGCAACCGCCAAATGCCGGCGTTTTCCGCCACACCTTCGTGCGCGGATCGCCCCCAGGTTAACTAAGCGCGGTAGTGGCGTAAAGTATTCTCGTGCGATTAGTGACCACCAAAGTGAGGTGCCGCGGCCGTCCGCCGATTCGCCCGTACCAGATGCCGGGGAAAGCGCTGTCGCAAGACCAGCTTGCTTGTCATCAGGTTTGGCGAAAACGCTACTCAAATCCTAATCAGCCGCCTGTTCCAAAATGCAATTCAAAAATATTCAACCAACACCCAATAGTGTTAATCTACTGTTTCTGTGAGCTTCCTTGCCGCAACCGGCCTCGTCTGCCAAGCCCTTTAGAAATCTTATTTTACGGAGAAGATTCCGATGAGAAATATAATTTTCCATACGTTGGCCTTGGCCGCACTTTCGCTGCTAATTCTTCCATTTTCCAGCTACGCGCAGGACGCCACCGGGACGGTCGCCGGCGTCATTTCCGATCCCACCGGCGCCGTCGTCCAGCAGGCCAAAGTGGCCGTCACCAACGTCGGCACCAAAATCACCAAAGAGACAACCACCGATAAGAATGGCTTCTATCAGGTCTCGCACCTGCCCATCGGTAACTACACGGTCACGGTGGAACAAGCCGGTTTCTCCAAAGAAACATCGTCTCCGTCCGCGCTCGACATCAACCAGACGTTGCGCGTTGACTTGAGACTGCAAATCGGCGCGGTGTCCAGTGAAGTAACCGTCGACACCCAGGCGAGCACGGTCGAAACCGAAAACTCCACAGTCGGCGGAACGGTCAACGGTCAGGCTATTTTTGAACTGCCGCTCAATGGCAGAAATACGCTGGACCTGCTTGCCACCCAGCCCGGCGTTACCTTAAGCAATCCGGATAGCGGCGCGGCCGGCAGCTACAGCATTGGCGGGGGCCGCACTGATTCTGTCACCTACCTGCTGGACGGCGGCCTCAACAACGACCTGCTCTCCAACAGCGTCATCGTGAACCCCAACCCCGACGCCGTCGCCGAATTCCGGGTGCTCGAAAGCACCTACGGCGCCGAATACGGACGCAACGCCGGCGGCATCGTCAGCATCGTTACCAAAAGCGGCACCAACAGCCTGCACGGCACCGCCTATGATTACGCCCGCAACGATTTCTTCGACGCCAACGACTTTTTCTTTAACCAGCAAAACCTTCCCCGCGCCGTTCTGAAACGCCAGCAGTATGGCTTCACCGTCGGCGGACCCGTCATGATTCCGCATATCCTTGATGGCCGCAACAAGGTGTTCTTCTTCTTCGCTTATCAGGGCCAGAAACAATCGCAGATTGTGAGCGCCGGAGAGACGCAAACCTACACGCCGCTGGAAGCTTCGGGCAACTTTTCCCAGGCCGCCAACGGTTCGCCGGATCCAAGCGTCGTTGCCTTCCTCGAGGCCAACCCCGAATACCAGGCCAATCCGCTTCTAGCCAGCCAGGGCATCATCGACCCCGCCAAGATCGACCCTGTGGCTCAAGCCTACTTTAAGAGCGGTCTCATTCCCACTTCACCTACTGGTTTTCTGTTCCCGACGGCTTCCGCAATCAGCAATGCGGGTGAGTATCTGGGGAAAATTGACATCGCCGCCAGCAGCCGCGACACCATTTCCGGAACTTTCACTGCGGATGACACCAAGAGCACAAGCCCCTTTGCCAATGCCAATGTCACCGGGTACACCTCCGCATCATTTACGCAAAGCTATTCGGGCACCATCACCTACACGCATACTTTCACGCCGTCCCTTTTTAACGAACTGCGCGTCAATGCCGTTCGTTCCACGCCAAGCCAGGGGGTGCCCACCTCAACCTTGCCCGGTCCCGCCGCGCTGGGAATTCAAATCACGCCGGACATCACCACCGGACCCACGCTGCTCAGTTTCTACCAGTCCGGCCTGAACACAGGCTTCAGCGGCAACGGGCCCACCACCTTCGCCAACACTGTCTACGCTTATTACGACAACTTGTCCTGGACCAAGGGCCGTCACAACATGAAAGGCGGATTCTTCTTTTCGCCCTATGAAAACAACACCGACTACGCTTTCTATCCAGACGGCATTTACTCCTTCTATGGCCCCAGCACCACGGTCGGCTCCGGCAATGACCTGGCCGACTTCCTGTTCGGTCTGCCCGACAATTACTTCCAGGCCGCCAAGGCATTGAACGACATCCGCACGCATCAATATGCCGGTTACTTCCAGGACGACTGGAAAGCTACCAAGCGATTTACACTCAATCTGGGAGTGCGTTATGAATATTCCGAGCCTAAGTACGATACGCAGGGCAAGTCGTTCACGTTCGTGCCCGGCGCGCAATCCACTCGCTTTACCAACGCGCCCATGGACCTGCTCTATCCCGGCGATCCGGGCGCTCCTAAAGGAACCAACTTCCCGGATAAGAACGACTGGGCACCGCGCTTCGGCTTCGCCTGGGACGTCTTCGGAAATGCCAAGACCGCCGTACGTGGCGGATTCGGCGTCTTCTACGACATCCTCAAGGGCGAGGACAATCTCCAGTTCAATGGGTCGCCGCCCTTCTATAGCGAGCCTTCTCTCTATTTCAGCCCGCAGAACACCGTCGGCGGAGTGAACACATATACCTCAGACCCGGGTTTCCTCTCCAATCCCTTTGGAACCAACAATACCGGCACCACCAACGGCTTCCCGTCCCGTCCGCCTTCGTCCGATGTCAGTTATTCCTCGTTCCTGCCGCTCAGTTCCGGCGGCGGTATTTATCTGGTAGACCCTCATCTCCGCACGCCTTATGTCTTCCAGTACAACCTGAATATCCAGCAGGAACTGGCCACCGGCATGGTTCTGGAAATGGGCTACGTCGGCTATGACGCACATAAGCTGACGTCGCTGGTGGACATCAATCCTTATCCGCTCGGAAGCAACACGCGCATGTATGATCCGGATCCCACCAGTTCCATTTATGGCTTTCTCGATCAGTTCCAGAACGTCTCCAACGCCAATTACAACGCCCTGCAGACCAGCCTCACCAAGCGCAGCGGCGACACCAAATTCGGCAGCACTTTCTTTACCTTCGCTTATACCTGGTCACATGAACTCGATAATGCCTCCGGCTTCCGCGAGCGCAATTCTTCTGTTCCCTACTACAACCACGACACTTTCTACGCTTCCGGTGATACCGACATCCGAAACACCCTCAGCTTTTCCGGCGGCTGGGATCTGCCCTTCGAACGCCTCTGGAACTCCGGACCCAAGCTTCTGACTAAGGGCTGGAGCCTCTATCCCATCGTGACCTGGCGCACCGGCTTCCCCCTCGACATTACCGCCCAATTGCCGACCACCAACACCGATCCCGGCCCCTCCGGCGCCGGCGATGCGGGTTCCGTCCGAGCCGACCTCATTCTGCCGACCGTCGCCACCTACAACGTCCGCAACCAGCAGACGATTAACGGCAGCACCGGCAATTACTTTTTCAATCCGCTGGCATTCTCAAACGCCGCACTGCTAGCGCTCGACAGCACCGCCCAGGCTAACTCAGCCGCCCTGATTGGTCAGTATACTTACGGCACCCTGGGCCGCAACGCCGTTCGCGGGCCCGGCTCCATCAATACCGACGTTTCGCTTACCAAGCACCTCCTCTTCCTTAAGGAGAAACTCTACGCCGAATTGCGCCTGGATGCCTTCAACGTGTTCAACCACGCCAACTTCGCAAACCCCAACACAAACATCGAGAGCCCGCTGTTCGGCCAGGTCTCCACCACCAACGGCCCGCGCATCCTGCAAGTCGCGCTTCACTTCAAGTTCTAAGCGGACCGGATGACCAAGACCACCGCCATCCTTTGGAAGCGGTTAAGGCATTCAGAAGGATTTCAATGAATTGGCCGGACTTTGGCATAAAGCTGCCGGGAGTGCATCAGTTCGCAGAACTGGCCGATGTGTTCGCCCGCCCGCGCTGGCCGTGCGTGCCAGCAGTTGCACCACGCCCATGGGCGTGCGCTGCGGGCGGTCTTCTTCTTTGATCCGGTGGCGGCCGCGTTCGCCGCGCAGATGCTCACGCAGCAGTTGCCGTTTTTCGGATCAAGAAGCCGCACAAACCGGCCGTCCCACTTCACATGCACTTTGCGGCCAATCCAGCCGGGCGGTGCGCTGTAGTAAGCGGCTTCCACTTCCGCACAGCCGTCCAGATGCACCGTTATCTCGCCGTACTGGTAATAGCGAAACGGCTCCAGCGGCAAGGCAACAGCGACGGCTTCTCTTCGGCGAACATGGCCGCCGCTTGGCGCTTCGTGGTGCCGTGAATTCAGGTGTCGGCCCAGCGCTCCTCCCAGTTGTCCAGATATGCCTGCTCTTCTTCCATGCTTTCGAAGCGCTCGCCTCTGAGCGGAGTTTTCTGGGCATGTTCGACGCCGCTCTCCACCTTGCCTCTGCGGTCCGGATCAGCAGGGCAGCAAGGCACCACGACAGCGCCATAGTGTGCCAGCACGTCGCGTTACAGCGGATTCGCTGGTGAACTGGGAGCCCTGGTCGCTGTTGAAGATCTCCGACCGGCCGCGCCGCAATGCACTCCGCAGCGCCCCGATGCAGAAGTAACTCCATCGTTCAGGACGCCTAGCAACTTTCTTTGCCGCCGCCGAATCCTGATGTCAGGAAGCTCGCGGTCCCCTAGTCAACACGGATCGTTCCCTCGTCTACAAGGTGACCTCAACCGCGATGAGAGTTTGCGATTTGAGGCCCCGATCTTTCAATTATGTGCGTGAGGTCGATCAATTTAATCAAACTGCCGGAATGTTCAGTCTTCTTGGCCGTCTTCAGGTCGGCAGGAAGCAAATAATCGGTAGGCCTGCAGGTGAACACAACAATCTGAATATTTCTGGCCATTTCGCGAATGAAGCTTCGCATCCAGACCATGCGCTCTCCATCGCATTGGGTCAGTTGATCATCCAGCACCACTACGCTTTGCAGCTGTTCGGCTAATGTCAAGCGGAAAATAAGGGACAACTGGTCTCGGGTGCCTATTGATAGCGCGTCAACAGGACGGCCTTCCCCGGCAACTGAAATTGTGTCGGTTGCCAGGTCGGAACCCAGGGTCAACTTCCCATAGCGCCCGCCGGTTAGGTCGCCAAAGCGCCGAAAAATAGGTCCGCCCAGAACGCGGCCCAAGTGTACTCCCTCCTGCTGTTCCGCTTCCACCAGAGTCTCGCGGAGAAGCGCCCACGCCTCATAATCCACTTCCAGGCTGCGCTCCTGCTCACGCAGAAGTGCCAGCGCTTCCCGCGCACCTTCGCTGCGATCCTTCGCCACTTGGCCGCCGACATGCTCCAGCGCTCCGCGTTTGGATTGAATCGCGGCGTCGAGTTCTCGCAGCTCGCCCTCCTTCTCCTTGACAGCGGTTCGCGCCTCTGCCAGCGCCTGCTCCGAAATAGCGCGCGCAGGCTCAGGCACCCGCGCCAATTCCGCTTCCACGTTACTCAACTCTAGACGGGCCGCCTGTTCGTCCAGCTTCGCCGCCGCTTCCGAGAGCACTTTGAGTTCGCCTTCCACGGATGCCCGCTGGCTATCCGTTCTTCGCCATTCATTCGCAATCTCGTTGAGCCTGTTAACGGCGGCTGCGTACGCTTTCTCCGCTGATGCGAGAGCCTCTTGCGCCTTCACCAACCCTTCGCTCTTCGTGCTATCCGAACCTTGCAACTCACGTTCCGCCGCCAACAGTTCTGCGGCGAATCGCAATTGTCTGTTCAGAAGCTCCGCCAGCAAGCCTTCCGAGTAACCATCAATCGCCGCCCGCGCTCTCAGCAAATCCTCCTGCGCCACTGCCAGATCTTTCTGTTTCTCGGACAGTAACAGCCTGGCGGATGCCAGTTCCCCTTCCAGACTCCGCTCACGGGCCAGCAGTGTTGGCCGTTGACCGGCAAGTTTGGATAGGCTCGCTTCGGCCATCGGGAGATCTTTGATGCGTAACTTTAGCGCCAGCTTCTGCAATGCCTTGCGATCTTCGCCCGCCAGCGCATCAGCGCATTTGTCCAGTTCGCGCTGCTTCTCGGCGCGCACGCTTACCCAGTCGCGTTGATCCGAAATCCGCTGTTCCAGTGCAGCCGCTCCGGTTCGCAAACGGTGTACTTCCTCCAGATCTGCTGCCCGCTTTCTTACCGCCTCCCCTACGTCGTTCAGGTTCGCCAGGTCTGTTTGTTTCAGCACTGGCTCCACTTCCGCACTCCAGCGCGCCTGCAGCCGCGCCATTTCCGCGCGGGCGCTCTCCTCGCCGCCGGAGATGCTGATCTCCGCAATACCCTCAAGATCAACGTGCATTTCGCCGCTGGCACGTGCGTTGAAGATATCGTCCTTGAGTAGCAGTGACTCGGATGCTCTGCCATCCCGGCGAACGGACACCCTTAGCTCACGCTTCGGAATGACCGCAAGATGCAAACCGACGCCCAGCCTGGCGCGCGCCACTTGCAGTTCCTGTTCCAGACGCTTGAGGGCTTCTACCTCTGTGGCGGCTGGCAGGTTCAGACCATTCTGTGCGTTCTCCATGGTCAATGCCGAGCCGCGCTGTTCAGCGGCCTGGGCGCGCCACGTTTCAATCTGCGCAAGCGCGTTCTCCGCTTCCGCGATGGCCGCTTGCGCCGCGTCGCTGCGCAGCATTTGCGCGATACCTGTCAATCCGCGCTGCTGCTCGTCCGCTTCGCGCAAGGCCCTGGCTGCTTCCTGATATTGGCCCGTAAGCTCAGTAATTCGCGCCGTAAAAGCACCGCTGGAAGTTTCCAGCGCCCGCGCCCTTTCCGCCACCGATTCCGCCGCCCGAACGCGTCCGATTGTGGCATCATTCAGCGCCTGTTCCGCACGAAGCTCGGCGCACTTTTTCTGGAGCGCGCTTTGCCTCATCTGACTTTCGCGCTCCTGATCGGCACTCTGAACGCGCACCTCTTCTGTCGCCTTCTTCACTTGCGTGTCAGTTGCGGCCAGCTTGGATTTTGCCTCTGTCTCCTGCTGCTCCAGCAGCGTCACCCGTTGCACCAGGCCACTGAGCCGGGCTTTTGTGCTGGCAAGTTCTTGAGACGCCCCCACAATTTCTTCCACGCGCTTCTGCGCCGTCCGAAGCTGCTGGAGGATAGCTTCACGCTTCAGGCCGCGCCCATAATCTTCTTCGGCAGCTTTATACTCTCCGCTCACCTTGTCTAGAGCAGCTTCGGACTCCAACCTCCGTTTCAGCAAATCCTGCAGTTCGCTCTCAATGGATAGCGTCTTCTGCAGTTGCTCGCTGCATTGGCGTTCTTCTTCTTCCGCGCGCTGAATCTGGTCCTGAATCTTGATCCAGGGCGAATCTTTCCCGCGCCGTTTCTGACCTGACGCCGCAAAAGCTTCTTCCACCTTCGTCTGCACAATATGCAAAATCGATTTGAATATCGGGTCTTCGGCGACGGCCTGCAAGGCCTCCATCAGTCGCTTCTTGCCAGACTCATCGGAATCGGCGGAAAGTGCCTGAGCAAATATGCCCGCCACCTGATCCTGTTCGGCCATCAGGGCGCTGGAAAGAAAGGTCACCGGCATACCTTTGGGCCTTCCCTTGCCACCCGCTTTGCCCCCCGGCGGTGCCAGTCCCCAGAGCAGGATTTCACTCAACCGGCCATCTACATCGCGCGACCGCGCTTCCACGCGAAAGTCCACGCCGTCCCGCGATTCATCCAAAAACGCCTGCGGATGGCTGCCAAACGTTTTTCTGATTCGCCAGATGCGCTGCGGCTCACTTTCAAAAACCAGTTCCAAGTGAGGATCGCCGCTGCCATGCCAGTTGAGAAACTGCTCACTCTCTTTCGACGAAACCTGTAGCAGCAGAGCCGCGCGAATGGCAGCCGCCAGGCTCGACTTGCCCAGATCGTTTGGGCCGTGAAGCACGTTCAGGCCCTGTCCAAAATCCAGCCGTGCCTTCCGAATGCCGCGGAAATGCTCCACATCAACTGACCACAGTTTCATTTGCCGTCCCCGGCCGTCCGCACCGCCTCGCGCGAAGCTGCGCGGTTCGGCAACGTGCGAAAGGTTTTGAACAGATGGTAAAGTGCCTGCTTCGCCACCGCTTCGTCAGGCCCGCCGGTGCGGTCTCGCAACCGCTGGACCACCGATTTTAGAACCTCCGGAAGATCCTTCTCCAAATCGCCCAAATCAGCATTAAGCGTCAGACCTGCACGGTTCACCTGCAGCACACCCGCCTTGCCAAATTTTGCTTCGTTGCCCTTCAGTTCATTCAGAATTTGTTCAATCCGTTCGAATTCCGCCATGCTCACTTCCATCGAAAGTGTCAGCCTCAAAACGCAGTCCAGCAGGTCTTCGGCGCGCAGCCGTTCCAGTTCGGCGACGCTGCCAATGTGTTCGTCGCGCCAGCGCCACCGGCCCACCTGTTGTCGCTGCACGATGGGCGGCCTGCCCTGGCGCGGAAAGAAAACCAAGGCCACGAAGCCCGCATCCAGTTCACCGAATTTGGTTGCTTCCGGCGCACCCGGATACACCGTGGGGCTGCTCTTCGGAGGCAACTCGCGAAAGGCGTGCGTGTCGCCAATCGCCAGATAGTTGAGTCCGCGTTGCTGAGCGGCATCGGTGGCAATCGGAAAATTCATCTGGTATCCGGGCAAATCGAAAGTCTGTCCATGCGCCAACCCGATGCGTATCTTTCGATCTCCGGCCGCCCGCGCCGCAATCCGCGATGCCAGGTCATCAGCGCCCGCCTGGCTTCGGCAAGGTTCCGCATAAAGGGTCGCCTCTTCGGAAAGTGCGAACTCATAATGATCGCGGTCCACCACATGAACCCAGGCAGGCAGCGCGCGCCGGAACGCATGGTCTGCTGACCAGACCGAATTCGCCTGCAGCGGGTCGTGATTTCCGGGCAACAGAAACAGCGGACGATCCTGCCAGTTACGCCGCTCAAAGAGCCGCAGCAATTCCCGCCACCACAACTCCTCCGGCGCAGGACTGTCAAAGATATCGCCGGCACAAAGGACTGCGTTGACCGCGTAACTTTCCGCCAAGCCCAAGAGCTTGTCCACTGCCTCAATTCGCGCTCTGGTCAGCTTTACGCTGTCACCCTCGCCAAAAGAGTTGAAGCGCAAGCCGAGATGCCAGTCAGCTGTATGCAGTATCTTCAGCGCCACGTCGTGCTCCTCCATCCCCGTTGTCTGCATTGTCATTCCAGTACAAACTCCACATCCAGCAGGCGGTGAATCTGTGGCGGCCTGTCTCGTCGCTGCTGAACCCGCCGCCGCCACTTTTGATAATCCGCATCATCGCGCGTTTCAAGCCGCGCAATCTCGGCTTCTGTTGCATCAATCACTTCCTGAACTGATCTGACCCTTGCCTCCGCCTGACTCCGCAACTCGGCACCCAGGGCGGAATCGCGCTTGTCCTGAGCGGAATGCAAAGACTGCTGCGCAGCACTCAAACGGCGACGCAACACCAGCAACTGATCTTCAACATATCGCTCCAGCTGTTCTAAATTCCGTTCGAACGGCACCTGTTCCTGGCCTGTCACCTCCAGTTGGTCGGTGAAGGCCATTTCGTCCACCGCATCATCCACCAGAACGTCATCAATTTCAACCTTCGCCAGCGCGGGTCTGTCTTGTGGCTCATGCTCCAAAAGCCAGTTCGCGCTCTCGCTCGGTAGTGCAGAAACTTCTCCTTCGATGAGGGCAATAGGAATCAACCGGTCAACCCTTTCGAAACCCTCATAGCGAATCCGAACCAATACCAGACGCCCGCACTTTCCTCGATGGGCCAGCAGTTCTTGCGGAGCAGTCTGATCCAACGTCCAGGCAACCGGCGCTTGCGTCAGCGTCGAATCACGCGCTTCGCTCACCGCGGCCTGCACCAGCGGATGGCCCAGATGCAGCGCATCAGCATCTTCTAAATTCCGCGCTTCGCCAATAGCGATAACGCCGCCTTCGCGCCACCCGTCTGGCAAACGGTCAGACGCCTGCAACTGAAACCGAATGTTTCCATTGAACGTAATTCTCTGGTGCGGCACATCCAGCGCCAATAGGTAACCCGTCATCAGACGGTCCATCTCCTCGTCCAGCCTTGCCAAACCCGGCGGCAGTTCCACCTGCAACCGCCGGAACGCCTGCTTCACGCGCTGATCGAAACGAGTTTCAATCAAGCCCGCCGTGCGCGCCCAAGTTTCTTCAAAGCGCTTGCGCTCTTCCTCCATCTCTTCGCGCAAACGTCTCAGTTCCGCTTCTATTTCGCCCACCGTTCTGGCACGTTCATATATCCGCCGCAGGCGCCCTTCAAAATCGCTGCCTACAGCGCCAGCCAGTGTCTCAGGCGTATCCGTTGACGGTTCATGCAGCACCACATCGGAAGCATCCAGCACCTTGCCGAACAAATCCAGTTTG
>Ga0116230_10001972_pt1 | contig 19769 bp, 17 predicted proteins | sample S1TSphfallax_3_FD_88678 | JGI IMG/M metagenome (GOLD analysis project Ga0116230, IMG submission 88678) | Host-associated microbial communities from peat moss isolated from Minnesota, USA - S1T2_Fd - Sphagnum fallax MG | ecosystem: Host-associated > Plants > Peat moss > Unclassified | place... | reverse complement strand
TCAAATTGGCACCCTGGTCAGCTCGCAGGCACCAAAAAAAAAGACGACCGAAGCAGTACATAAGTAACAGCTAAAAAATCTGAGTGAGGGCTTTAAAAAACAATGAGTACAACGGACGAAGTCTTAGCTAACGCTGAAGAGCGCATGAAAAAGGCCCTGGTTAGCCTGGCTAATGAGCTCAGAAGTGTCCGCTCTGGTCGGGCCAATGCTTCCATGCTTGACCGTGTAGAAGTCGATTATTACGGCACCCCGACACCGCTCAAAAGTCTGGCCAATATTTCTACACCCGATGGTCGATCGCTCGTTGTCCAACCCTATGACAAAGCTTCCATCAAAGCTATAGAACAAGCTATCCACAAATCAGACCTGGGCTTCACCCCCAATACCGACGGAAATATCATCCGCATCTCAATTCCAGTCTTGACTGAAGAAAGACGTAAAGAGATGACAAAGACTGTGAAAAAAATTGGTGAAGAGTCGCGGGTAGCGGTGCGCAACATTCGCCGCGACAATGACCAGGACCTCAAGAAACTCAAGGGTTCTCAGATTTCGGAAGACGAGATCAAGGGCAAAGAAGAGGCTCTGCAGAAGATTACCGATAAGTATATAAAAGAGATAGACAAGTCCATTCACGACAAAGAGCAGGAGCTGATGGAAGTTTAGACCAGGCGACTCGATCAAAAAAAGTGGCCGGCAAAGCACTGCCAGCACAAAAAGACTTAAATGAAGACAAAACCATCAACCATGGAACCGGGCCCAATTTGCACAGTCTAAGCGGTTGTAAAGAAGCGCCGTTGATCAAGCAAAAGATTGAAACACAGACAGACAGACAGACAGTTAGACAGTTAGATCGATACTTGGAAAACACTAAGTCAATCAATACAACCAGAAAGAAAGGCGTCAGCTTAAGGAGTACATAATAGATGTGTGGAATAGTCGGTTATCTTGGACCATTAAACGCAACTCCAGTTTTGCTCAGCGAGCTCAGATGTCTTGAATATCGAGGTTACGATTCGGCCGGTGTGGCAGTAATCGAAGACGGACGGCTCTGCGTCATGAAAGCAGCAGGCAAACTCTCCAATCTGGAAGCTCTTCTCAGCACTAAGCGTCAAACAGCCAAGGTCGGCATCGGTCATACACGCTGGGCCACACACGGCGTACCCAATGACCAGAACGCCCATCCTCATATAGACTCCACCGGTAAGATCGCAGTAGTACACAACGGCATTATCGAAAATTTCGAAGACCTCAAAGCCGAATTGATCGAACTTGGCTATGCCTTCAATAGCGATACCGACTCAGAAGTAATCGCCCACCTGATCTCATACGAGCTCAGTCAAGGTGGTGAAATGCTCGACGTTATCCGTCGCGCTCTCAAAAGACTTGTCGGCGCCTATGCTCTGGGTATCGTTTCGCAAGAGCATCCGGACCGTATATATGCTGTCAATCACCATTATTCTCTGTCAGTCGGACTGGGCGATAACGAAAGTTTCCTGGCCTCAGACAGCATGGCAGTGCGTCAATACACTAACCGCGTAGTCAAACTAGAACAGAGTGAAATAGCCGAAATCACCACTACCGGTGTACGACTCTTCACTTTTGAAGGTGTCGAAGTTAAACGCAGTCCTATCGCCCTCGACAGCAGTCCATATATTATCGACAAATGCGGCCACAAGCATTTCCTCCACAAAGAAATCCACGAACAACCGCTTGTACTGCGCCAGACACTGACAAAATATCTGCGTCATCCCAATCATCCAATTGACTTTTCAGTCGGCAATTTTGATCCCGAAAGCACTGATGGCACTGCATATGGTGTACATCTGACCGATGAAGAAATCAAAGGACTGACTCACATAAATATCTTTGCCTGCGGCACCGCTTATCACGCGTCAATGGTCGGCAAACTATTACTGGAAGAGCTTGTCGGTATACCGGTTGCTGTTGACATAGCCTCAGAGACACGCGGTCGTCGTCTGCTCGTCAATGAATCGACCCTGGCCATTGCCGTAAGTCAGTCGGGCGAAACAGCCGATACATTGGCCGCGCTCAAAGAAGCAAAAGCCAAAGGCGCTTACACGATGGGCATCACTAACAGAGCCGATTCGCATCTATCTCAAATCACACCCAATCTAATTGTCACCGAATGTGGTATCGAAGTTTCGGTGGCAGCCACCAAGACGTACGTAGCCCAACTGGCAAGCTTCTATTTATTGGCCCTTTATTTGGCCGAGAAGAGAGGTTCCATTGCTCCTGAAAGAGCCAAAGCTCTGAAGATGCAGCTAAACTCAGTGCCCACTATGCTGGAGCAAATACTGGCTCGCGAAGAAACAATCAAAGAAACATCAATCAAATACGCCGAAGCTCACGACGTCGTATTCATCGGTCGTGGTCTCAATTTCCCAACCGCTCTGGAAGGGGCCTTAAAGCTGAAAGAATTGAGTTATATCCACGCCTCCGGTTATGCAGCCGGTGAACTCAAGCACGGACCTATTGCTGTGCTCGATCAAAACGTTCCAGTAATTACGATACTGGTGCCGGGTGCGGTATACGAAAAAACACTTTCAAATGCCCAGGAAGCACGGGCCAGAAAAGCCAAAATGATTGTGGTGGCTGTCGATGGTGATGAACAGGCAATTAAGACCTTCGATTCGGTTCTTTCAATTCCGCCAGTCGATGAGCTGATCTCGCCTCTGACGACAATTGTGCCTTTGCAACTGCTCTCCTATTTTATTTCAGACTATCTGGGTAAAGACGTTGACCAGCCGCGCAATCTAGCCAAGTCAGTCACAGTCGAATAAAACTGAAAGTCTTGAATATTGAACATGCCGGCACAGTCGGATAGACCTTTCGATTTAGTGGACATCAATGTCTAATAGCCTGAAAACTGGGTCTTCCCAGCCAATGGCATCTGTCGCGAAAAAGGGTGATGTTAATTGTAACAATAGTGATGTGAAGTAATATTACATCACAACTTCGGGCATTTCGGCATTATTAAAACCTGTGCTGGCAAGGCTTTCAGCAGTCAAGCTGATTTAATTTTTGCCGTTACATTCATTGCAGAGTCTGATTTATGAAGACATCGCGTCATCGCTATTTGGCGGAGGTACTCGGGCGCACTAGTTTGCCAGGCTAGTTAGTGCCGCTCTTACTGCTTGAGGCGCCATTTAGGGTATTTACGATATTGGCATAGCCAGTCCAGGCTTGCGTAATCCCCTGCTCGCTTTGACCAGCTCCGCTTGCCGCCTGGGTTTTGAGCTGAGCAACTTTGTATTCGATCTGTGGTCCGCCTGGCACATGGTTGATGAGATCTCTGGCTTCGGTCACGCCTTTATCAGCGGCTTTGGTCAACCAATATTTTGCTTCATTGGCTCCTGGCGAAAGTTCACGGGCGGCGCTGCGATAAAGTTTGCCCAGTTGAAGTTCAGCGTCGACAAAATCATTTTTAGCGGCCATACCAAAATAGTGTGCCGCTTCTTTCAAATCGGCCTTACAGCCAAGCCCTTTTTGATACATCAGACCAAGTAGACTTTGTGAATAACTACAGCCTTTTTCGGCTTTCATTTTGAGCAAGCGCATCGCTTCCTGATAATGATGTTCTTTTATTTGAGCATGCACTTTATCTAAATATTCACGACTGGCCTCTTCAGCTAAAGCAGCTGATGCCAGAGGAAGGGAAAGTGCCAGAGAAGAGAGAAAAAAGCATAAAACAATAGTAAATGATTTAAAAAAAAGCACCACAGATGATGCCATAGTCAAATCAGAAGGGCGCTCAAGTTTTTTCATTTCTTTTTTCCTGGTCGGTCTAATTATATTTTTTGAGAATATTTTCTAACGATGTTTTTTAGGGATGTTTTTGGCCGGTCAAACCGTAAATAGCAATTTCCAGGTTGTTGCGCGCCTCTGACAGGTGCGGATTTAGACGCAGCGCCAGACGAAGCTCAGTCACAGCAGTGGAGACATCGCCTGCGCCATAAAGGGCATAGCCAAGGTCATTGCGAGCCTGCGCATTGAGAGGATCTATTTTAACTGCCTGCCTAAATTCATCACAGGCTGCTCCAATATTTTTGCTTGCATACAGGGCTCGTCCCATTGCCAGATGGCTGTCAGCGCTTCCGGGATCGAGCAATGTCGCCTGTCTGGCTGTTCGCAGAGCGCATTGATATTCTCCCGCAAGCAAAAGAGCTCTCGTCAGTGCACAATGCGCTCGGGCCGAACTCGGCTCTGCAGAGACTGCTTGTCTGGCAGCCTTCACAGCACCAGTAATATCGCGGCTGGCTAGTAGAGCATCGGCCAATCCGGAATAGGCAGAAGCAGTGGCACGCGATTGGGTAGCCAGACGGTATTCGCTGATGGCATCGGATATGTCGCCGCGCCGGTAAAGACTGTCGGCAAAATATTCATGAGCATATGATTCGGCCGGGCGCAGTTGAATCGCTCTTTTAAATTCGATGTCAGCCGTAGAATCGTCCAGAGCCTGGTCTAAAACGTGGGCCAAAAGAGTATGGGCCAGATAATCATCGGGCTTTATTGCTACCGCCCGCTTCATTTCGGAGGCGGCCCCTTCCAGATCACCGGCCAGATAGAGATAACCGCCCAACTTCAGACGCAGATTAGTGTCATAGGGATTGTCGGTCACTTTGCGCCGATAAAGTATGATCAAATCGCCGACCGAGCGCAGGTCTACAGCGGCTGGAGGGCTAAACATCAGCTTGAGCAAAGCCTGATTATTTCTCAATTGAGCAGCATAGGACGTCTGGGCCGTCGCTCTGCGCGTTTCGAGGCGCACCGGAGCGTTACTCAGGTCGTCAGCTGCAGTTGCGGCAAAGGCGCTTTCCCCGCCGCCCAGGAGCAAACCGACAACAGAAGCACAAAAAAGAGCTCGGGTCAGAGCCTTAACACTATTGGGCAAGTTTGCGGCCCGAGCCGCATAAGAGGCTAAAATCGTTGCTATCACTAAACCGTTTTCTCTAAGACTGATTTTTCCAAGGTTAACTAGCCAATGATAACAACTAGCCACCCTCAAAAGCATGAGAAACCGGCACCTATGCCAGAAAGTGTCTATATACACATACCGTTTTGCAGTCACAAATGTGAATTTTGTGATTTTGCCGCCTTTGCCGGCCTCAGTCACATGGAAGATGAATATACATCGGTGGTATGTTCGGAACTGGAAAGCCGCTTGCAGGGAGAAAAAAAACCGCAAATACAAACTGTTTTTTTTGGTGGGGGCACGCCTGGGCTCATGTCCAGCTCCAATTTACAAAAGATTTTTCAAAAATTGCTCAGTTTGATAAATCTCGAGCCGGACGCCGAAATCAGTATGGAAACAACACCCCATGCCATCACCGCTGCCAAAGCTGCGGCCTGGCGGCTGATGGGAATCAATCGTCTTTCAATCGGCATCGAATCTCTCCTCGACCAAGAACTTACAGCCATCGGCCGCGACCATTCAGTTGCCCAGGCTGAGGCCGGGATTGCACTTGCAGCTGCGGCGGACATCCAGGATTTATCAATCGATTTTATGTATGGTTTGCCAACCCAGAGTCTGGAAAGTTTTGAGCAGACTTTAGACAGGGCTCTGGAGCTGACAAGAAAATTTCCCACAATCAGGCACATTTCGGCATATTGTCTTGAGCTTTCACCTAACTCAGCACTGAAGAGCCGCTTCCCCGACGGCCATCCAAGCTATCCGCAGGAAGACGAACAAGTTTTGATGTACGAAAAACTGGTGCAAAAGCTTGCCGCTGCTGGATTTGAGCAGTATGAAGTGTCCAATTTTGCAAAAAAAGGTCACCGCTCCAGGCACAATATGACCTACTGGCACAATAAGGCATATTACGCTTTTGGTGTCGGGGCGCATCGCTACGTTGGGGGAGTGCGCTCGAGCAACAGTCGCTCTTTCATGAAATATCTGCACGAACCTCTCACCGATGACATTGTGGAAATCATCGATCAACCAACCAGGGCCAAAGAAGCCCTGCTGCTGGGCCTGCGCATGCTTGAGGGCATCGACCTCTCAGACTTGCATGAAAACTACGGCCTGGACTTGCTCACCGACAAAAAAAAGCAAATCGAGATGATGAAGGAAGAGGGCCTGGTGCAATTATCAGACGGAAAATTACGCCTGACCCAGCGCGGAGTGCCGATAAGTAATTCAATAATTGCTACTCTGATATAAGAAAGGCAAAGATAAATATCTATATTAGGGGAATACACCCTAAGGATATCTCTTTATTAATTGTGAAATTGACCAGGCCTTTACCAACTGCTCGCCTCCCCCAAAATGCTTTATGCAGCCCCTAGTAAATCCCCCTAAGAGCCCACATTTCTCCTTTTTGTCAGCAAAAAGGTGAAAATTTCGCTTTTCATTGGAGCCTCGTCTTTGCATTGAAGACTTGCCCAGAGTGCTACTCAGAATACGACGATGGATTGGATCGCTGTCCAGCTGACTCCACCCCACTAAAAGTGACCGAAGTGGACAAAGATCCGCTCGTCGGAACACGTCTGGGAGATCGCTATGAAATCGTTTCGGTGATAGGCCGGGGCGGCATGGGCGTAGTCTATAAAGCCAGACAAGAGCAGATGGACAAGCTCATGGCTATAAAAATGCTGCACTCACATATGGTGTCAGATTCGGAAGCGGTCAAAAGATTTTATCGCGAGGCCAAAACAGTCTCGCAGGTGCGCCATCACCATATCGTTACTCTTTATGATTTTGGTATGAGTGCTCAGGGCCAGCCTTTCCTGGTCATGGATTATCTGGAAGGCATGAGCCTGAAAGATGAGCTTAAACGCAACGGGCCGCTGTCCTTCGAGAGGGCGGACCGCATTTTTAATCAGATTAACGACGCCCTCGCTTCGGCCCATGCCCTGGATGTGGTGCACCGGGACCTCAAGCCCGAAAATATTCTTCTCTCCAGTCAAAACCAAACTACCGATTGGATCACTCTGGTCGACTTCGGCCTCTCCAAGCTAAAAGAGCCAAAAACTCAAGACGCTTACCAGATTACTCGTACAGGCGATGTCTGCGGCAGCCCGCCATATATGAGCCCTGAGCAATGCCTGGCTGCGTCGGCTGTGGACCCGCGGTCTGATATTTATTCTCTGGCAGTGGTTGTTTATGAGTCACTCTCAGGGGCTCTTCCCTATCTGGCAAAATCGGCAATCGAGATGATGGACTGCCATCTCTACGGCACCCCTGTGCCTTTTTCACAGTCTTCACCGGACCTCAAAGTTTGCACTGAACTGACCAATTTTTTCATCAAAGCTCTGGCCAAAGAGCCGGACACCCGTCATCAAACAATTATCGAATTTGGAGCCGACCTGCATGAATGCCTGGCTCGCGACGGCATAAAACTCAAGTCTTACAAACACCGCATGGAAAAAGCTTCCTTCAAAGATATGGAAAGCGAAGCTGAAGCTCTGATGACGGGCACTTATGCCGCTCTTGGAATGAATACAGAACAGATGAAAGGTCTGGCCGGTCAAAGAGCCATAGACATAGCACGCGCCACCCAGTCGGACCTGGCAGCCATGCAACACACCGGCACTCGGGACGGCATTCCCAATGTGGGCGCCGGCAAAAATGAAAATCAGGACAATAGAACGTGGATCTCGCGGGTGATGAGCGCCGTCTTTGGCCCCCGACAAAAACCGGAAGAACAGGTTGAACTTTCCGATAGCTTTTTCAATCAAGGGCTGGGCTACTCTAATTGCCCATATTGTGGTGCGCCGGTCCGCTCACTGATCAAATTTTGTATTTCCTGCCAGAGACAACTGCCATCCGCCGCCGAATATGCCCGCATGCGCATGGCCGGTGGACAAAAGCTTGCTTTGCCGCGCACACAAAACGACAACGGACGCAGGGCCAGACCGGGATTTAGTTCACGTGCCAAAGAAACGATGAACCGCAATACTTATCCAATTATCACCAAATTTTTGTCTTATGGTCTGGTTTTTGTAATCATTTTTGCCGGCTATCAGCTGACCAAAAACGAGGAATTTATCAAAACAATGCAGCGTGTCATGCACGTGCTCAAGCAGTAATAAACATGCCGTTACCTGACTTTATCCCAGCTAAAGCACCACCGGTGGTGATTCATCCGGGGACATATAATCAGGAATATAAGCAGGAATATAATCAGCCGATTATCATGAATTGCCACCCTTCCCCGGGAGCTTTTGATATGCTTTTTACACCCAACCAACTTGTCAATCACCATCGAGCTGCCGATCTTGAGCGCAATAATTATATGCTCTACCAGGGAACCAACGGCGGGCAGGTCTGGTCAGATACAAATAGTGGCAAAGCAAGCGAAATGAATAGCGGCGGCTTCTGGTAGACAGAGTCTGTATGACTAAGAACCAATACATCATTATAGGTTCGGCGGCGCTGATGGTGACCCTTCTGGGCACCGGCGTTTTGATATTTGCTGTAAAAAATGCCTTTGAAGGAGCGGCCAGCAAAGAAGCAAACCCATACAATGCTGTGCCAGTGCGCAAGATTGTCCTGCAAGCTACGGGTCTGGACGGTAAGAACGTAAGCCAGTTTCAGCAAAATCAATTAGCCCAATCCCGGGCGGAAAAGTTGATTAGCGAGGCGACCAAATTATCTCAGGACCACGATTATAGAGGTGCTATCGCCCTCTATGATAAAAGTCTGGAGGAGCTCAGTCGTTATCCCAATCTGGGAAGCATCCTGGCCGTGCAGGCCTTGACCGAAAAAGCAGCCTGTCTCGACAAAACAGGAGCAAGAGAGGAGCGCGAAGCCACCTTAAAGCTACTAATCACGGCATCGGAAGCTTCTTATAATAGCCGTCACGAAAAAGTGGCTATCGCCCTCGAAAGTCTTGCCGACCTTCTATGCGAAGAAAATAGACAGTCGGAGGCGCTGCCCTTTTTAGAGCGCGCCTATGACATCAGAGTGCGCGGGGCAGGCCTGCAAAATGGAGACACGGCCTACACCGTCTCACTGCTCGCACACTGTCACCTTGAGCTCAAACATTACAAACAAGCAGACGCGCTCTATCAAGAAGCGATCGCAATGTATGAAAAACTGGACGGCGATGGGTTTTCCGAATCGCAACAAATTGCCAGAGAAAATCAAGCTAATAGCTACCGCTGGCAAAACCGGTATAAAGAAGCCCGGGCAAGCGATCTCGACTTACTGGAAGACCTCAAAACGCGCCATCTCGAAAATTCTATCTATGCAGCTGGAGCACTGACTTCTCTGGCATCTACCGCCCAGAGTGAAAATGATCGCAAAACAATGCAGGAATGTTTGAATCAAGCTTCAGCTATCGCCGCCGCTCTGGACAAAAAGGAAGACGACCATAAGCAGGCAGATCTATACAACGACATAGCCGATGTATACAACGATGCCGATGACTATAAAAATGAACTGGCGGCTAGAGAAACAAGTATAGAGATATACAAAAATCTCAAATTTCCGCAGGATGAAGACCAGCTACAAATGGCGCATAACCTTATTAAAGCCGGCGCATGCGCTCTAAAATTGAAGGCTTTCGACAGGGCACAGGACTTTTATGGGCAAGCCCTGAACAAGGCACGCGAAAACCAGGATATACGACTCAAGCTAAAGGGAGATAAGGCTCAAATAGCGGAGTATCTAAAATATATACAGCATGACAAAAGAGCTCGCCTGGACAGCAACATGCAACTTCAAGCAAACGAACTAAAAGAAATGTTATTTAGCTAAATCAAACTTTCAAGGTCCGATAAACAGACCAGTCAGGAAGGCTTGAAATTGCCCTTCATATTTTGACCGATACGAAAGCCTTGAATCAGGTTATGGCGGGTCAATTGAAAAATCTCGTGCAAAGCTGAGGGATCGGTTATGCCGTGCTTCTCAGAAATAGCGTTGACTTGTTCCATGGCGATGGCTGAAAAATAGACATCTACATCATCATGAACAGTGCCGCGTCCTTGGTTGGGAAGTTTCAATATTGCTTTGCCAAAATCATTTGTGACCGCATCCGCTATCTGGGCGGTAAGAAGATCTGCGTAGAAGGATTCTGCTTTAGATGCCATTTTTTCGGCTCCTGATTTGAGTGTGAACTCGATCGGTACCACTATGAAAAATTACTGACCCAACATGTCCAATTGTTTACGTACTTCTTTGATGTCCTGCCACATGTGCCACTTCGGTGAGCCCACTTCTTTGGAGTCATTGCGCAACAGGTAGGACGGATGAAACACCGGCATTACTCTAGCACCGTTTTTAAATTCAAACCACTTACCCCGCACGCGACTAATGGGATCCTTTATTTTAAGTATCGATTGTACGGCTGTAGAACCGGCCAGGAGTATGAGCTTGGGAGCGATAAAAAAAAGTTGTGCTTCTAAATATTTGCTACATGCTTCGACTTCTTTATTTTCAGGGATACGATTGCCCGGCGGCCGGCATTTGACCAAATTACATATATAGACATCTTTTTCGCGGTCGATTTGACCAGCTTGCAAAATTTTGTCCAGCAAAAGACCTGTGCGACCAACAAATGGCAAGCCAGTCTGATCATCCTTTTGGCCAGGTCCATCACCAATGATCATAAGCTTGGCCTGCGGATTGCCCCGAGAAAAAACGACATTTTGGCGAGTCTGACACAATAGACAATCAGTACATCTGGATGCACTTAGGGCGGCTTCTTCCAGAGTGCCAAAGCTGCGCCCACCGATGGCCTCAGCCGAGGGCTTTTCAGGCTTTAACAAGGAGAGCTGTAAGTCTGAAATGTCTGTCACTTTTCTTCCTCTAAGATTCAGTTAAGCGAATAACATTTCAGTGAAAACATCTAAGCAAAAGAAATGCTTGGCACAAAAGCCGGACTGAGGGGCAGAGCGTGATCGCCCTGCCAGATTTTTTCAGCTGCAATTAAGTGTTTCACCCTGATATGCCTGACTTTAAGAAGTTCATGACCCAGGCAGTAGGAAGCAGTGTGGATGAAAGACTGAGCGGCACCAGTGGTAAAAATCTCAATATTTTCTGCGTTTAGACTAGCTTCATTTGCTTCGGCTGTCGCTACCGCATCTGGTATCGCCTTAAATAGCACTGAAGCCTTCATTTTCTTGGAAAGTACGACCGCCGGATCCAGTATTGCCACAGTCCCCGGGAAGTAAGGCTTAAGGGGACCGGCCAGTAATACTTCAATGCGTTTTTGCAAAAAAGGAAAATGGGTGCAACCGAGGATAATCGCGTCAACGCCGGCCAGCTCCAGCAAATATTTATGCAGAGCCTGATCGAGCTCCGCTTCCACAGCGGCCTGGCCCAGAGATCCGCTTTCTATCAAAGGCACCAGTTTAGGGCAGCCAATTTCCAGTATCGCACCGCCAAAATTAAGCGCCGTTAAGGCTCGGGCAAAAGCATGGCTTTTTGCGGTAGCAAGTGTGGCCATCACACCAACAGATCCAATATTGCTCTCGGCTATGTACTGAGCCATCGGTTCGATCAGATTGAAGAGGTCAAAACCTGCACCGGCCGAGCGCCTGACTGCTACATCGTGGGCTAAGGCGGCTGACGTATTGCAAGCCATAATCACTGCATCGAGTTTAAAGTCAGCAAGAAAACCAATAATTTCTTCGACAAAAGTAGCCACTTCAGTGCGACTACGATTGCCATAAGGCAACCGAGCGGTATCGCCCAGATAAACAAAATCGGTGGCAGGCATGGTTGCAACCAGCTGCCTCAATACAGAAAGTCCACCCACTCCCGAGTCAAATAAACCTATTCGTCGATAGCCAGGTTTGATAGTCAATTTGGAAAAGTCTTGGGCTGCTGGTAAAAATTACTGCGCATGGCCATCTTTAGCAGAATTGGCCAATCGGCCGGCCGAAATGCCGTTATCTTGGAGATAGAGCATAACACCACGTGCCAGGGCACTGGCTACCTTCTGCTGGTAATCAGAAGAGATTAATTTGTCACGCTCGGCTTTATTGGTTATGTAGCCAACTTCGGCCAGGATGGCTGGCACAGGCGTATGGTTGATTACGTAAAAACGAGCCCGACGAATATTGCGATCAGGGGTACCAAGACCGGCAACTAAAGAGGCATGCACCCGTTCAGCCAGGGGACGACTGAGCTCGGTCTGAAAATAAGTCTCTATACCGTAAATATTGGAGGTGCCTTCAAGCGAATTAATATGAACTGAAAGAAACAAGTTGGGCCCAACCTGATTGGTGATTTTGACCCGGTCTTCAAGCGAAACAAAAGTATCATCGTGGCGAGTAAGAACAATGCGCGCGCCCTTGGCCTCGAGAATTTTTTTCAATTTTTCGATGATACCGAGTGTAATGTCCTTTTCCTGTATGTCCGAACGCACCGCGCCGGCGTCACTGCCACCATGGCCGGCATCAAGCACTATCACAGTTTCTGAGGGAGCGCGCGGCACATATATAGGTCCCGGTGCGATTTCGGATGTGCTGAATTTTTCACTCGTCTGACCGCCTGTCTGGCCGCCTTCTGTGCCCAACATCAACCCTTTCCCTAAAGTGACCGAGAGATAATTGCTACCGGGGGTAAAATGGCTGGCCACGTTGACCTGATTGTCCATTAATTGCAAAACGAGACGTCCGGTATTTTTAGACTCGCCAACAGCTGAATCATTTTCGCTCGGCACTCCCACTCTGATTGACGAAACAAGAGCTGAAGATTTGACGTCAGGCAATTCAGCTTTGGCAATAGAGGTGCAATTTGGTATATCGATAACATAGCGCTCCGGATTGTGCATTCGAAAAGCCTTGAAACTGATTTCGCGATCCGAAGGCATCTCCACTCTAAAAACTTCCAGCTGAGCTCCGGAGCCCAGATTATCGCAAGGCACCAGGGATATGGTCGGGGGAGGACCGACATCGGCTGAATCGGTAGAACTATTGGACAGAAGTCCATTGGAAGGATTGCCACCAACACTGCCGGCAGCGTCTCTGGCAGCGGCCAGCATCGAGGCTACACCGCCGGCGGTATCAGAAGCGGTAAGTTTCTGTCCCGGACGCGGCAATTTGAGAGTTTTTTCAAAAGCCGATGGTGGCACTGAAGCAGAGGCGTTTTGAGGATAAGACGAAGAATTAGAAGCAGTAGGCGATGCATCCGCTTGGCTAGAACTGTTGCCGGAAGACGACATTTGCGAGGAGCGGAAGGCCTGGGCCGCTGAAGACATTGGAGTAGACGTTTGAGCAGGCGCTTGATTAGGCCGCGACAAACGCGAAGCATTTGGGCTATCGGTATTAGTCGACGCTGATATATCTGATAAAGAATTTGCAGCGGTAGTCTTTTGAGCAGCGGCGGCACTTTGCGAGGCACGAAAGGCCATAGCCGCAGCTGACATACGTGAGCTTTGCGCCGACGGGGCCACCGGAGGTAAAACGGCTGTGTCGGATTGTGCGCCCCGTGGTGCCACCACTGGAGCTGCCAGAGAAGAGGAAGAGGAAGAGGACGAGGAAGAAGAAGAAGACGACGACGACGACGAGGCTAGCGGTGAAGACTGGACCGCAGGCCAGCTGATTTTGAGCAATCCAGAAGCCGCGGCAATAGCTACGCTTTTGAGCGCACGCGGATCGCGGGCGACAAAAGAAATACGAAGCACGGCCGGGCTGTCTACAAATTGACTGACCCGGACCTCTTTAATACCGCCAAAATAACCAGACCTGAAAGCCTTTTCAGATGAAATCAACCTAATGATACGAGCCGGTGAATTCCAGGCCAGACCGACAAAATCGGCAGTTAGAACCGTATCGCCACCTTCACCGGACATATAATTGAAAATCGGCCGTGCGGGAGCCTTTTGCCCCTGCAAGCGCAAGGTGAGAGAGGACTTATCCGGCGACTCATCTATCGAAAGGACACGATTGCCGGGGATGCTATATGCGCGTTCAGCCTGAGCCAGACAAGGCTGACTAAAAATAGCGTGGCCAGAACAGCAAAGCAAACTAATTACTGACAGAGCTATAGAAAGAAAAGGGCCGATAACGGGCTTTGCCAACCGATTTACTCGGCCGGAAGCCAAAGTTTCGCCTCTTTTCCCCTGGGAGAAAAGTAGGGCTGGCTCTAGCCTGACTGGACTTTTGCTTGTCAACTTCTAAAGGCTTCCTGCTGGGTTATTTTCTGACTGCTTAGCAACCAGACAGAGGCAGGTATTTTAGCACGACCCTGATCGCCTAAAACGGCACCAAGTGTCATTAACAGTGCCAAATACAGGTTGAAAGCATATACTAAATTAAATTGACAACGGGGCAACTCTGGGGTGGCCCTGCTACTGTAAAGACTCGTCAATAATGAAAGTGGTTGAGCTTCTAGCAACCGGCTTTCAAAACTCAATTTACTAGCAGCGGTCGATGCAATCGTCTGCTCAGAGCCAAGCGATATTAGGGAGTTAAAAATGGGTGAATTAGGTCTTCCACTAGTCTTCGGATGTGGGATTTTTGGACTGGTTTACGGTGGTTGGGCTGGGATGAGTGTGCTCAAGCTGAGCGCAGGCAATGAGCGAATGCAATCAATCGCCGCTGCCATCCAGGAAGGCGCCAGTGCATACATGAATCGTCAGTACACCACCATCGCCGGTGTCGGTGTGGTGCTTTTGCTCATTATTGGTTTCACTCTCGGTTGGACAACGGCAGCCGGTTTTGCCGTCGGGGCTCTTCTTTCTTCGCTCTCTGGCTTTGTCGGCATGTATGTTTCGGTCCGTGCCAACGTGCGCACAGCTGAAGCAGCAAGAAGCGGTCTGGAAGCCGCTCTGGGTGTGGCCTTCAAAGGCGGCTCAGTAACTGGCTTACTTGTAGTCGGCCTTGGTCTACTCGGCGTTGCTGGTTTTTACGCCGTAACCAAAGACGTTCAAGCTCTGATCGGTCTTGGCTTTGGCGCCAGTCTTATATCAGTATTTGCCAGACTGGGTGGTGGTATCTACACTAAAGCTGCCGACGTCGGAGCCGACCTGGTCGGTAAAGTAGAAGCCGGCATCCCTGAAGACGACCCGAGGAACCCCGCAGTAATCGCCGACAACGTCGGAGACAACGTTGGTGACTGTGCCGGTATGGCCGCCGACTTGTTCGAAACATATGCCGTTACAGCCATCGCCACCATGCTCCTGGCGGAACAAACATTTAAAGCTCAGATAGCTGCCGGCACCGCCCCTAATGTCATTCTTTATCCCCTCGTACTGGGCGGCGTATCAATCGTCACCTCAGTACTGGGCGCACTCTGTGTACGACTTGGAAAGAGCACCAATATCATGGGAGCTCTCTATAAAGGTCTGATCGTCGCTGGCGTGCTGGCTGCAATTGCCTTCTATTTCGTCACCATGAAAATGATGAGCGGATTGACTATCGACAATGTGGCCGTTGACCCGATCAAGTTTTTCCTCGCTTCAATGGTTGGTCTTGTAGTCACTGGTTTGATCGTATACATCACCGAATACTACACATCGACAAGTTTTGGTCCGGTACGATATATCGCCAAAGCATCAGAAACCGGACATGCCACCAATATCATCGCCGGTCTGGCTATCTCGATGAAATCCACTGCTTATCCAGTCCTGGCCATCGTTGCCGGTATCCTTGTTGCCCACGGTCTTTGCGGTATCTTCGGTGTCGCTCTTGCCGCTATGGCCATGCTCTCCATGGCCGGTATCATCGTCGCTATCGACTCCTATGGTCCGATTACGGACAACGCCGGTGGTATTGCAGAAATGTCTGAGCTTCCTAAAGAAGTCAGAGACGTCACCGATCCCCTGGACGCCGTAGGCAACACAACCAAAGCGGTCACCAAAGGCTATGCTATCGGCTCAGCCGGTCTTGCCGCCTGCGTATTGTTCAGCTCTTACACCCAGGAGCTACAAGCAGCAATCTCAAAATTGCATCCTGGTACCACCATCTCATTCGACCTCTCCAGTCCATATGTACTCTGCGGTCTGTTCCTCGGAGGTTTAATTCCTTTCGTCTTTGCAGCGATGGCCATGGAAGCGGTCGGTCATGCCGGCGGCCTGGTGGTCGAAGAAGTCAGACGCCAGTTCAAAGCCATCCCCGGCATCATGGAAGGCACGGCCAAACCCGAGTACGGCAAATGCGTGGACATCGTTACAGCCTCAGCATTGAAGCAGATGATTGTCCCCGCCTTGATCCCCGTACTGACTCCAGTAATCATCGCCCTGGCCGGCGGATACTGGCTCAACGCAGCACTTCCAGGCGAATATGCCGCTGCTAAAATCCTGGGCGGTGTGCTTGTTGGTTCAATTGTGACCGGTATATTCGTCGCTATCTCAATGACCTCTGGCGGCGGAGCCTGGGATAATGCTAAAAAATATATTGAGGAAGGACACTACGGCGGCAAAGGTTCCGACGCCCACAAAGCTGCGGTCACCGGCGATACAGTAGGCGACCCCTACAAAGACACAGCCGGTCCGGCCATCAACCCGATGATCAAAATTCTCAATATCGTCGCCCTTCTTCTTATCAGTCTACTGGTCAGATAGGAAGAGCAAATAGACAAAAGAGAATAGACAGACAAGAAAGATAAAAAAAGTGGTGGTTTGCAGCGGCGGACCACCACTTTTTTCTGCTTAAATAGTCGTGGACACTGTGCTCGAAAAGCAGGGCTTATGCAAATCAGAATCGCCAATCGCCAGGATGAAGCTCCGGTTAGGGCCCTGCTCGAAAGCCAGGGCGTGGTTTTAGACATGCCCGGCGGCGATCAAGATTTGCGCAATCTGGACCACAATTATTTTGGCCATGACGGCCTTTTTGTCGTGGCCGAAGAAGACGGAAAAGTGATTGCGTTTGCCGGGGCACGTAAGGTCGAAGGCGAAGACGATATTTTAGAACTGACCAGGATGACTTTGCCATCCACAGATAAAGCGACCGCTGAAAGTGGCACCACCTGCAGTGAAATCAAAGAGCGCTTTCTGGCAATTATAAAAAATCATGCTTACCAAATGGACTATAAAAAAATTCAGGTCAAAAAAGAAATAGAATCTTCAATCGTTTGATTGTTTCAAAATTATTCTCACAGCCCTCGGGCGATAAATTTCAGCATGTTGGAAGTTTTCTGCAAAAGACTCACAATTGCAGCAGTAGGTGATGATCATTTCACCATCTGCAGTGGCAAGCTCCGGATGGCCTTTGGCAGCATATAAAAACTGTCCTTTCCCCGGCTCAGGACAACGATAGATTTCCTGCGGCTCGGACCATGGTCCCTCAGGGCAGTCGGCGTGACGGGCCAAGATATCCGGCCCAATACCGGCTGCCGTATACACGGCAAAATAGCCGCACAGACCTCTCACCCGGCCAACCGACATCTCTGACGCTCCATCCTTTATAAGGACTTTCAAATGGTCTGCCTTATCACTCCACTGACCCGGCTCGCACCAGTATTGCCAGGCTGAAGAAAGATCCTGCTCCTGCAACTTATCCAGAGGCAGACGAGCGAGAACGATAGGATGCTTGAATGGTCCTTGCGCCGCAGTCGGAGACGAGCCGTAGGCATAAAGAAAATCGCCATCGACAATAACTGCATTGCCCCAAATCATGCCTGGCGGCAAACTTTTATTTTTCATACGCCAGGCTGTTGGTTTGTCCTGTGGATTTTGGACACAGACAAGATCATCGCCGACTGCGGCAAAATCCCATGCCGTCAAATCATTTTTTTTGCTGACGATGCGGTGCAAAAAAATATAAAGCTTGCCATTGGCGCAAAAACCATGCCCCGGCCAATAAAAAGTATTTGGCTGCCCAGGTACAAAGATTGAACCGGCTTTTCCATCTTTTATTTTCCAATAAAATCTCAATGGCGCGTCTGGCTGATTGAGGTCCTGGCAGGCCACCGAATTGTGGATCATAATGCTGGCCTCATCCCTGCACTGACCACCATTTAAATCACTTACACCGCCAATAAAGGTGTCGCCAAATAGCCATAAATTGTGGCCTTTTGACAGGGGTACACTGTAAGCGGCGTCGCCTCCGGTCCAGCCAGTTCTGCCCCCAAAGAAATTTGTTAATTGACTGCAGGGTCTGGCCGAGACAACGTCAAAAGTTTTATCGGCGGCAGATTTTTGCTCTGTCTTGGTTTCTGTCTCCTGCTCTTTCTTTTTCTCCTTCTCCTGCTCAGCATTTTGCTCTGGCCGCGACTCGACCGCAAAAACTGCTGCATTGAAGAGCAGCAAACAGTTTGCAAAAATCAGAATCAAAAAGAGATTCCGCAAAAAGCTAAAGACAGACTTAGTCGAGAACAAATTTTTATTGCGCCAGAAGCTCAGTAATTAAGGCAAAATACGATTCCAGGTCACCACGAGAAATGGCATCCACAGGCCCTGGATTGTCCTCTTCTTCCATTTCGGCAATATTTTGTTGATTGTTGAGCAAAAAGGTAATAAACGATTTTTCGCGCTGGGTGACAGGACTGTTTAATACAGTCAGAAGTTCTTCTCGCTCAAGAAAGCCATTACCATTTTTATCTAGATGGTCAAATGCCAGATAGGCATAATCTCTGATCGCCTTTATATCTGGATCGCCGGACTCCGCTCCGGTCAGCCAGTGCCGCTCAAATTCTGGTTGATCAGTCATTAAATGCCTCCAGGCAAAAGAAGATAAGAACTTGATGCCCCTGTAGCCGCCAGTTAAATCAGCTTGTCAAAGAGTTTGAAAGGTATCTGATTGTGGCATGTGACAGGTATAGGCGTTTAAGGTGTTTTTCATGGAAGAAAAACCTGTCAATAAAGTCTGGCTGGCGATAATAGTAGGTCTTTTGATTGCCACATCAAATACCTGGGCCACCGGCGAACATAAAAAATCAAATTATGATGCCCCCTGGGTTTATCCCGGCAACTCATAAAACTTGCAGCAGTGGCGCAAAGATTTTATAGACTAAAAAGGCTGTGAATCCCGCACTTGGAATAGTCAAAAACCATGCCAATAGCATGTCTTTGGCAACAAGCCAGTGCACTCCCTTTCGTCTTTGAGCATAGCCTACTCCCATCACTGTCGAAGCGATCACCTGCGAAGCTGAGACGGGGCCGCCGATGAGTGATCCTGTAAGTACGACGGCCGAAGAAGCGAGTTCTGTGACAAAGGCATGCACCGGTCTTTGTTTGTATATGCCGGCTCCCACTCGTCTGACCAGTCCCGGGGCCATGGCAATCACACCCATGGCCATAAATATTCCAACTGTAATGCGCACCCAGAGCGGTATTTGATCATGGGTCAGGCCTTGCCCAAAAGTCTGTGTGGAAAGAGCCATGACCACAAGACCCATTACTTTTTGCGTATCGTTTGCACCGTGGCCAAAAGCCAAGACGGGCAAAACCAGCCACTGCAGTCCTTTCATAGTGCGTGTCAGACGACTCGAAGCCCGGGCGCAAAGGATCATAATCAGATGCAATGTAAAATAGCCGGCTAAAAAGCCAAGCAAAGGCGAAAGAAACAAAGCCGCCACAACCTTGCATACACCAGTGGGGGCAAAGCCGTTAAAACTACCGAAAGCTATATATTTAAAATTACCCGTAGAAGCAAATATCGCTCCGATTAGGCCCCCCACCAGGGCGTGCGTAGAGCTGGAGGGCACGCGCAATACGCGCGTGACAAAATTCCAGGTGATCGCTCCTGTGAGAGCACATACCAGCACAACAAGAAACGTGCCGTTGCGAGGATAGCTCGTGATTTGACTGATTGAACTTGCAACTTTTGAACCGCCAAAAAGAGCACCACCAAATTCAAAGGTCGCACATAGGGCGATGGCAGCAAACTTGCTCATACTGCGCGCAGCGATCGGACTG
>Ga0116230_10001971_pt1 | contig 19772 bp, 17 predicted proteins | sample S1TSphfallax_3_FD_88678 | JGI IMG/M metagenome (GOLD analysis project Ga0116230, IMG submission 88678) | Host-associated microbial communities from peat moss isolated from Minnesota, USA - S1T2_Fd - Sphagnum fallax MG | ecosystem: Host-associated > Plants > Peat moss > Unclassified | place... | reverse complement strand
TATATATATATAGTGTTCTGCTTGTTGTGCTTGTGCTGTGCAGCAGCACAGACCCAGTACAGGGACACTAGTGTTGCCCAAGGAAAACCAATCCTTTCACTGCAACAGGATATGGTTTTTCCTACTCTAAAGACTTTGGTTCATGACACATATACGTGTGAGGTAAACTGTATGGTTTCAACCATTTTAATGTAAAATATGTGTGGTATTTATTCATTTATTTACTGTAGTTTGATCATATTAGTGTGACAAGTTATGAGTTTTCACTGTTTAAACTTGAGCCAGAGGAATGGATTTGTTCTTAACATTTGAGAGAAAGTTTGCTTCTTTCTCTATTAATTAAACATATAATATTAGTTGAGCAAGCTGCATAAAGTTGGGTTTTTGTTCTATTCAATTTTGTTTTCATCTTGGTTTTTTGCTTTTGGTTCACTACTATAGAATTTATGGCTCTATTTTCCTACTGCAGGAGGCCTTAACATATTTACACTAATGTCCAATTTATGGAAAATTGCCACAAACATAAACCAGATGTCATTAATATGCATATTGCAGCTAAATGCATTGGTCAATCCAAGCATATAAAACTTATTACCTAAACCTTGACATTTGTGTCAACAAGCTCTTCAAGAAAGTCATGCAACAACTCATCCTGCTGCAATTTGAATGTTACTTTTCATGTACACAAAAAATAACTCTTTATGTTTTCTTTCTTTCTTTTCTGCTTATTGAATATTTTGTGCACATTTTCCTTTTGATGTAGCAAGCACAAAACTCTTTTCATGCAATGGATGCAGGTAACAGGTTTGTGGCCAACCTTCTTGCAAGTTCCCCCAGGTCTACTCCAAGGGCAGAATTTTTTTGCAATTCAGAGAGTTAGGAGCAAAATGCAAGTACCTCCTGAAGGTTTGTTTGACAGGACGAATCTTGTGTGGACTCCATATAAAAGAAATAGGCAAAGGCATGGTGAATGAAACCCACATGGCTATTATTTCCTAGGAATGTTTGATGGATTTGTGGAGGGCAAGCAATCCAAACCAGAATTCCCATGTGATTACATGACTTGTGGAATGTGTGTAAGGGCAGACAGCATGGTAACTATATCAGGAAACAGAATGTGAAGGGTTGCACCCAAGTTCTGACTACAATCACTTTTCTTGAGGTTCTGAAGACCTGTGCCAGTGTGATAGCTTGGTACCCAAGTAGGCACACAAGCTCGAAGATGCATGTCCATGACCAGAGCATTCCATATGGTTATGAGGCAATTGCATTTGTGGTCACTGGCATCTATCCCAATGTGGGAGCTCAGCCCTGAATGCCTGAATCTACAGTTTCAGTTTGTAGTATTTCCAGGAGATGCTATGTGTTATGTTGCACTACTACTGGAAAGTGGGATCCCAATAGAATTGTGAGCAAGATCAGGTGTGCTGATCAATCCTTGGGCTTTTGAGGAAGTTGTGAAAGACAAATTTGGGAATGATGTGGTTATACTCTTTTAGGAATCTGCAATTGAGCAATTGGGTTCATCCCCACCATTAGGCTCTGAACCTGTATATTGTGGGTTTCTCACATGTACTATGTTTCTAGTGGATTGTATAAAGTGTTTATTGTGGAGTGAGCATCATTCAATCCAGATATATCTGATCACTTTTTTTGAAATCATTAAGTTCTGTATGCTTCTTCAACAGGAAATAAATGTCCCAGGACTTTCTGATATCATGTTAGTCCTGGGACAACAAGGGAATCTGCTGAAGAGTCACAAAAAACAATTGTCAGATGTTCTTAATTTATATTCTGGACAAATGGAGGTAAGATGGAAACTTATAGAGTAATCCTGTAACGTGTTGATGTTCATCTTGTCATGTATCCATCCATTCATATGCCATTGGTTATTAACCTTCTCATGCCTAATTTACAGGAGTCCACATCCTGATGAAAAAAACCCAATATACTCAGTGGCAAGATAAGCTGAGAGCTTTGACAATATGCTTACATGTACTAAGAATTCTCAAAAATTACAAGTCCATCAGAATAGAAACATGCATTGTTGAAATGTTTTGCAAATACTCAAAAGCAAAGCATAGATCAGCCTCCTGCACACTTGTGGACAGTAGTTTTCTCACCTTTGAGTGTCTGATATGGGGCTTGGTATACACACGCTTTGAATGATTGATCCACATGTCTTCTACTCTCTGCGAATCAGCAAATGCTTCTCAAGAGTTTTGTATTACAAGGGCCAGTCAAATGCACTCCTCTATCAAAAAGCACAATCTCAATTGATGGTTATTAGGGTGTTGATTGCCAAAGTGACATGAACCTAGTTCTGCCTCAATGCATACAGTTTGGATATCCGTGCCTCTTGTAGTGCCCCTTGGCTATAGAAGCAAGACACAATGGAGAGAAATAATGTGTTAATCTTCCATGAGGAGTAGCTTACACCAACAATAAATCTTGTCCTGTCATGCATACTATTAACAGAATGGCAAAAACACTTGTGAAGATAGGTGGAGGAAATGGCAGGACATTGAAATCCAAGACAATATGCACTTCTACATATTGTCATGTACTGCAATTACTCATTGCAAGTTGCTAGTTTTGCTTAAAAGATAGTAATAGGCTATTTGCCTAACTAGTTTTCCCATGTTTTGAAGTGACTATTTTTCACTAACAACAAGTAGACTTGAGGTGTTCAAGTCTATACAAGTTTTCAATCAAGTACCCAAAAACAAACATCGGATGGGCCTAACAGGGATGCCAAAGTTTTGACCTACCTACAAACAAGGGAATTGGATGTGGAATTAACATCCAAGGAAAAGTCTGATCAAGTTCTTCAAAGGACCAAAAGATAACATTGGGAAGAACAACACTTTTTCATAATATGGCAAAATGGGTAAATTCATGTGAAACCACATCCAAAAGTGTGGGAAAGCCTTATGAAACATGCCCATGAGGAGTTGAAACATTTTGGGGTATGTTGGACCTACACTTTGCTTCAAAGCCAAGATTGGTGGAGAGGCATGTAATTGAAAGTTCAACTATTTGTTTCACAATGCATGGTGTGTGATTGGGTTCATGCATCATTTAATGAACTCACCCCACATTTATAGCCTACCAATCATGGGGCTTGAGTATCAATGGAACTTGTATTTTGTTGGACTATTGAACTTAATTGTTCATCATGATTAGTATGTGTTGATTATGATTATAGTTGCCATGGTTGGCCATGGGATCAACGACACCAATTCAACAAGCAAGCATCCCTTGCATAATTTTCCCTTTTTAAAATTTTTGGGCATGAACCCCAATTATTGACATCTATTCATAATGAGGCGGCCAATGTGGTTAATTTGGGTTCAATCTAAATGATTTCAAGCTTGTGAACAACATGCGACCTTGTTCAAAAGAGTCATGCCCATGGCCTGGCATGGAGAACATGGCCATTACACAACAACAATATACATTATAGTATGCCACCATTTGTGGAGATGGGTATTGACTTAATGTTCAGAGTTTTGAACTTATTAAATATGTTTATTTACAACATACCATATTTGGGTGTTGGTAAGTTAAAGTAAATAAAAAAGAGTAGTTCACCCAAGTCCAATTTTAAAATGAAATAATCTTTAATATAAACATATGAAGTAGATTCAAAATATCTTTAAGTAAAAATATGAAAAATCATGTTATTGCATTTAGTTTATGGTAAGTTACATACATAATTTGAACAACTTTGATTAAAAGTAGATTAAAAGTATTTTTGAAAATGATTGGTCAATATATGGTGTTCAAAACTACTTCACATTGAAAATTTCATATATTGTGATTATAACATGCATAATTTGATAATACATAAGTAGGTTTTCATTAACTTGAAATTTTATAAAATTCAATATTTCATTTACTTGCAACCCATTTTGTAAGATTGGACATCTTGTGCAAATAGATGCATTTAAAAATAATCTACTTTAATCTATTTTTTAAATTGGATTTTTCAACATTATAATGATAAAGTGAAAGCTTATGATCATATTAATCATTGTATAAAATAATATTTTTACTTTTAATACATCAAAATGTTTTTATGGCTACATGTAATTTTTTTGACACAAAGTAGTGAAATTGTCTATTTTACCTTGCTTTCACCCATTTACCACATTGGATGTGATAATTCATTGTGTCATTCTACATGTGAAGGTGTTACCTTTCAGGGTTTTGTTATTGGAAGGTTGGGATGGTCAAAGATGGAAAGACCATGTGCAAAATTGTGCACCATGTCACCTTTCACATGTCGATAGCCAACAAGATTCATCATTGGCCATAGTCCTGACAAGTTTGTAATGTATGTTATGTGGAGAATCACAAGGTGTAATAACCATGTTGGTTTGTGACCATTGCTCCTAGCAAGGATGGCATATGGGATGTTTTAAACCAACAATTGTGAAGGTTTTGACAAAAGATTGGATGTGTCCACAATGCACCCAATAGACTTGTTTTGTTGTTTTTGTAAGGCCTCAATACCAAGACATAAGCATGTGTTTGATTGAAACAATGGATGATTCAAATTTGTAAATAGTTTGGATGAATGTAAAGGATTGCAACTAGGTGACTAATGATGGGCTTCACATTGCATTTGACCTACTTATTTCATCATGTTTGGAACCAAATTCCTTTCATAGATTATCTTGCCACATTATGTCCCATTTGACATAGATTTGCCTATCTTGTAGTGCATGACACTTGTGCTTTTGGGTTGTTGCTAAATTTGTCAACAATGGTCAACATTCCATGTTATGAAAGTTTATACATTTATGAAAGCAATAAAAAGATGAAGATGAATTGCAACAACACATTAGAGTTTTCCTTAAAGTGGTGCTTAGTTGGGTCCCATTTTCACCTCCTATTTGGTGCCTTGTCCTCTCCTAGTTGTGTTTAAGATCTTTCAATAAGGGACCAAAATTTGAAAACCCAACACGAACTCCCTTCCAACAACACTTTTTCCAGCCCATGGGCTGCTTGCCTTTAATTTATGCTATATGTGTTATATTGGGGTCAAGGAAGGCCTAAGGGGGATTATGGGGGTTTAGACTAGGGGATAGGGGCTATGGTTATATAGATTATTAAGCTATATGACTATATTAGCTATGGACTTTATGGTTATTTAACCCATGGGCTATATGATCATGGGGTTATAGGATACAACACCCAACTAAAATTGAAGGACTATCTCATTGTAGTAGTTAATATAATAGAACCTATAACAACAATAGAATATTTGTTTAACCCTAGTTGGGAACATGCAATGCAACATGATATGGATTCAATTTCTAACAATGACATTTGGACATTGGAAGAATTGCCTTTAGGTAAGTGACCTATTACATCAAAATGGGTTTACAAGACTAAAGTTAATGTTCAAGGTGAAGTTGAAAATTTCAAAGTGTGGATTGTTGCAAGGGGTTTTGGACAAACTCATGATTTAGATTACTTTGAAACCTTTGCACCAATACTAAGGTGGGAAAAAGCCAAGTTAGTGGTAGCAAGTTAATGATCAAGGTGCTTATGGAAAATAAAATTGTATATCTAGGGATAGAGTAGGTGTATTTTCTTGGTTGTACAATGTTGATGCAAATAGATTAGATGCAAAGGAGGTATTGGCAAAATTTTGTATACTTGATTACATGGCTAGTTGATGCACCAAAAATCTAAGGTTGGTTTTAGACATGAAGTCATCCCCAACTAATGCAACATTTTACATGAAAAAAATTGGCAAGTTCATATACCTAATTGACACACACACTTGAGTTAATATTTCCCTAGTGGTGAACATTGTCTCAAGGTTTGGTACAACCTCAAGAAGCTTGTGCTTGGATGTTGTGATGCAAATACTCATGTACATAAAAGGGACTCTTTTAATTATGTTGTTTATTTTTGGCATGGGGAAAAGGGGATGTCTTAAGGTTACATAGACAAAAACTAAGCAAAAGACCATGAACATTGAAGGTCCATGTCTAGCTTCATATTCATTTTTGGTATGTCACCAATTTTGTGGAGTGCAAGGGCAACCCTCAAAATTTGCAATTTCCTCATCAGAAGCAAAATATAGTGTGATGGCAAAAGCCACCAAATAAACTATGTGTTGAGGTACATGTTGATTGAACTTCAACTGCTCAAGCATACAAATTTAGTCAACTTGTTGTGTGATAACCAACCTAGCAAATAAGGGTGCATGCACTTTACATTGTCTCACTTTTGTATAGTTTAGGAAGTCCATATAAATCAAACTTATGGTTTTCAACAATGATTAAAGGGTTGTGTGGAGCACTTTGACTGGTTCATGTGATGTCATGGGTTCGTAGGTAGGGGGTATGTTGTTTACACAAGGAGCGAAATGTACACAATCTACACGAAGGAATTTCAAACTTTCATAATAGGGTTTTGGGTTGGATCAATCATAACCATTCACCAGCTTCGGGTTAGATGTGCATACAAAAGATCCATAATGCCTTCCCTCTTGTTGTTTATTGTGTTGTTTGATTGATGCACATGTATTGTGCCCGAGCTTTGACAAGGGTAGAAATCACTTGAATGTAGTCAACCAACATTCTAGCACTTTTCTAGAGGTTGAGTAGTGGTATACACAAAATCTCCTATGTCGCTTTCAGTAGACAATGGTTTTGATTTTTGATTTTTGTTGATTTTTCAATGACAAAAAAATAAAATAAAAAATCAATATCTTTGGCACCTTAGGTCTAAAAATTACAAAATTACCTCCATGCAATTCTACTTATCAAGGGATTTCCAATGGTACAAAGACCATGCCCCAATTTTCCTATTATTTTTATTTTTAATTTGTTGAATTTTCAATGACAAAATGATTCAAAATTCAATAACTATTGCACTATAGGCCTAAAACACTTCAACGCATCCTACTCATTGAAGGCTCCCCAACAATAGTGAAAGGCTGATGAGAGGTGCCATGGTTCTAGAGATCTCAACATGACAAAACAAAACAAAACAAACTACCTTCCTTAATAGATAGATTTTTGAAGAGTTTTGGTTTGCACTATAAAAATGTCTAATATGTTTTACACAAATGACAATGTCAACCATTTTTCATCTATTTTGATATCTATCATCCATCAATCACATTTCTTGATTCTTGTTTCCATTTGCCTTGAAGTTTTTAAATTCTTATTTGTTACCCTCCAATTCACATCCACATATTTCAACGGATTACAAGAGAATGCATAGAGGATTTGTGCTTTTAACAATGGGTGAGAGCTTCAAGATTGTTAGTGAAACATGTTTTGAAAACAACATGTATTAGATTTTGATGTTTACACAATGATATTCACCAAACATTTGCACCCATAGTGTCACCAAAGATTGGAGTCATATTATGGGACATGTGAAATATGTACAATTGCTTTGACAAAGAAGAAAAGTTAAAGAACATGCCAATGATTCAGGCTTATAAAACCCTTTTAACTTTTGGCAGTGGGCAACTCAATATTTCGACAGCTCAAGTAGTGAATTTCTCGACAAATCAGCAATTTAGAAAATAATTGAATTCTCACCAAAACCAATCAACCAATCAAGTTCTAAACTAGCAGTATTGGAAGCATTATAAAGACTTCAAAAAATTTCAAATTCTGACATAGACATTTAGAAGGGTTTAGATTACACAAATGATGCTAGACAAGCCAATTCACTACATTGATAACTTGGGAAAAGTGGTGCACTCAATGTGAGGAGGAAGCTTGCTTATAGTGAGGAGCATATGGACCAAATTCCTAGTCCTCTAGTTGGCTAGAAACTTTGAAGAGAATGTAAAGACATGACATTAAAGAGAAAAACTAATCTTCTTTTGTACTATTGAGAAAGAGTACACGACTACAGACAAATTGCTCAGATATGTACTGGCTCAAATCTAGCTCCTCCTATGTTTGGTCCATTGAAAACCGCATCACTAATTTGAGCCAAAGTAGTAGAGCATGAGACTGGACAGCAGAGCAGCCTATTTGCAGCCCTCCAAAAAGGATGAAATGCAATTCAGTTCCTCTGATCTCCACAGGTCTCCAAAGTAGAGACCAAATTCCTTCACTGGGCCCTATGAAGAAAAAGCTCATTGTTTCTTCATGCTTGTGTATAGACTGTCAATTTCTTTCTGGAAAGCACAAGACACAACCCACAAAGTTGGACATTGTGAGGCAATTTGCAAAAAAATTCCCTTTCCAAGTGACAATTCTTTTCTTTTGACTTGCTTGAACATGATCCCACAAGAGTGAGAGAATGGGAAAAATGATCATGGCCATGGAAATAGATGCAGAGGGGCCCTTTCCTACAAGAGCAGAGTTTGAGATAAGCTTTCACCTGGTAGTATTTCAAGAGCTGAGGTCTCTTGAGCTTATAAGTAGGAGTTGTTAGATCACGCTCCACATCAAATGGCTGTGGCTCTAAGTGCACCCCCCTGATCTGTTCAAATCCTCTCACCTGCAAATGCATTGTAAAACTAAGATCCCTCAGACACCAGATCAGGCATCCTGAGACTAGTGTCAATAAGTCTTGGGTAACATAAAGAATTTCAAGCACAAAAGATAATTGAAAATTTTGATGTCTAAACTCACCCCAGCCTTTTTCCCAGTGGAATTGAGCTCAGCAAGGACGAACTCATGTGCCTTTTTGCTCTTGCATACAGTTGTAAAGTTTCCATCTTCACCATTGGAGGAAGCCCAATCCATGAGTGCCTTTTCATTTGGAACAGCAACTGCTACTAGTGTTGACTCAAAACTGTTTCCATAAACCCAGATCTGTGAAGAGAAAGCAAGGATCACACATGTTCCATTACTGTCAGTAGTGGCTCAATTTTCAAGGTGCACCAAAGTTGCAAGCATACAGCACAGTAATATCTGTGAAAACATGAGTACATTCTTGGTCGAAGATTGCAAAACTTTAAGATATATCTTCTCAAATGGGAATTAAAAAGGAAAACTAAAATTTCGATGCTGCCTGCACATTCTAATTCACAGTCATACATGTCTGTACAGGGCATCTAGTAGCATACCGCATCAATTGCTTGACACTGCAAAAAGTCGTTCTCAAGTTTCTCAACTGCAACATATTCTCCTTGAGAAAGCTTGAAGATATTCTTTTTGCGATCAATAATTTTCATGGCACCATCTGGTTGCCACTCCCCAATGTCACCTGTCATAAATAAAGTTGACATCAAATGTGAGTTATATGAAGGCTTGGTCTCCCACAGAGGCCAACCATGAGTATGCTTGTTTAACCAAAAAACAGGAAGCATTCCTTCCATATAGGGATTAAAAAAAGTCTATGCTCAGAGGCAGAAACATGGGACTCTAGTTACCTGTGTGAAACCAGCCATCAACCAGGACCTCATTAGTAAGATCTTCACGTTTGTAGTAGCCAGAAAACAAAGTATTACCCCGGATGCAAATTTCTCCTTGTGGAGTCTCACCAAATGCATCATAATTGAGTTCGGGAACTGATTCTAAGCGTGCATCAATGTTGGGCATGGGAGGGCCCACTGTCCCATTCATGGAAATTACATCTGGCACTTGGATGAAGCTTGCTGCACATGTCTCTGTCAACCCTATAAAAGCCCAGGATGCAGCACATACAGTGGAAGGTGGATAAGATGTCAGCTCTTGACAAAACACTGACTTGCCAATTACTCTGAAAGATCAGACAAGGAGGAGAGTGAAAAAATTAACTCCTGTTTGAAAGGAGATAGTCAATCAACCAAAGACACATTGATCAAATCTGAAAGGAGATTTGACCAAAGTGAAGATTCCCTAACCCACATGATTTCATTGAGGAAAGGCATTGATTGAGGCAGTTTTGTTCATGGCAGTAACTTACTACATCAGGAGATGCTATGATTCAAAAGAGGCAGTCATATGGACATCTAAAACAGAAAAGCCTGGAACCAGACTCACATTCCCCTAGTATAGCAGAGAAAGGAGAAATCACAGAACAAAATGTGGTAGTTCATACCATAACCCTGAAGGATAGGAGCACACATAACAACCCGTAAATACTCCTCAACATGGGAGGACAGAGGTGCTCCTCCTGATATAACAATTCGAACATGCCCACCCAGGGCCCTTTTCACCTTCAAGACCAAAATGAAATCAGACACCAATCTCACAATAAACTTGCATGTGTTCTTGGAAGATAAGAAATAGTATAATTCTTGATTGCAAGGCCATTTATCACAAAATTTGGACTGACCTTGTTGAAAAGCAGAAGATCAAAGATTGGAGATGCCTTGTTGTGTTTGTGGCCTTGCTTGAGCCGGTTCCACTTGCTGTAGCTCCACAGAAATGCAGGGATAAAAAAACCATCAAATTGTAACCACCCATAGTACTTCAGAATTAGATGATTTCTCCATATTGGGATTAGACTTTATAAAAGTCTCTGAAAATCCAAAGAGACAAAATAAAAGTGCAGAACTGAAGGTAATATACTAAAAGCACATGCACAGTACATAAGTAAAAAGCTTTTTCAAACTCCAGAAATGGAAATCAGTTCAATCTGGAACAAAACTCACCGGGAAAAACCAAAATTGAATAACCAATTTGAGATACTTCCTGCTGCAGCAATCCGTTGCTGGATTCCTGCAATGAGTTGGATCAAACTAGTGAAGACACCCCTTTGTTTTAAGAACTCTTTTCTCAATCAGCATGCCTGAGAAACTTCACACACTCATCTTTTAGTATTTGTTATGTGCAGGAATGACAAACCTGTGGTGATGCGGTCAAAGACACGAGGAACTCCCACAAAGAAGGTAGGTTTCAACTCTGCAATGTCTTCTGATACCTTCTTAATGTCCTGCATGCAGCATGATGGTTTGCTCAATGCAAGTATGCTTGCAAAATTCCAAATCACTTCCCTCTCCTCTGTCCCCATTCCTAATCCTACTGCTACATCCATACACATCCATAGTTTCTAGGCACGAAGACTGAAGGAAAAAAAGTATTCTTAATGCCATTGCACATTTTGTCTAGTTCATCTTTTGACTAATCCATCCTGACAGAAATAAATTTCTCATTTTACTTCAATCACACTTTGCTGATGAATGAGGATGTGCTGTTGATAATGGGTTCAAGCCATACTCCTTGCCAAAACCCAATCGATGAGCCAGTAAAAACAAACATTTCTTCCGCCACTCGGTCAAAGATATGTGCTAATGGCAGAAAAGAAAAATAGACGTCATTTTCATCAACCTGCACATATACCAAGTGGAAAAATGTTAACCAAATAAATCTTTGCATGTCCACAGACCCACAACTTGTAGAGTTCTGATTTTACAAATACCTTAAAATTAATACCCATCAGGATAGAACAATGTAAGAAAAATCTCTATAATTCACAGTAACTGAAAGATTTGGACATAATTGGGCACTAGAACAACATTACTGGTCAGAGCAGGGAACCTCACCACTTCATTCAGGGACTTGAGGAAATGGTCAAGACCAGCAATGGTGGTCAAAATGCATTTATGGGTTAGCAACACTCCCTTAGGCTCCCCTGTGGTGCCACTTGTATACATAATTGTTGAGAGGTCATCACCAGCTGGTGGTGCTAAATCCACAGGATTGTTTGCCCCCTGAATGATGGAAAGCCCTTACAAAATCACTTCCATATTTCTTTTTCAGAATTGGAAGTACTAACTGCGACGCATATCATAAAAAGGCAATGACCTTTTCCTGCTGAAAATTTATGTGGACTTAAGCACGCATTAAACTTGCAATGTTTTCATTTTCAAAAGAAATTGAACTTTGCAAGATATTTGCTGGAAGCACTGACCAGATCCATGAATTCTTGCCATGAGTACAGAGCAACACCAGATTCCTCAGCAGCAGCTTTCTGCTCACTAGTGAAAGTTCCAAAGCTGACCAATGCTGCACCCACTCAAATTACTTGTATCAGGATACCTGGAAGCGAGTTGGAAAAACCACATTAAAACAGGTGACAGAAATTTGAACTGGGTTCTGTACTTGGTGCAAAATTTGCAGTGAGTTAATCATATTTCAGATCCTCCTCTTCACAGGTTAAAATAGATATCATGACCCTCCACTATCCACTATACCTTAAATACAGTTTAAAAGAACCATGAATGCAGAGTACAACTTACTCTTCAGATATGTTGTGCACTTTGGCAGGGTTTGAATCATCTGAACAGTGCAAGTCCACCATACTCAACTTAGAAAAACATCAATATCAAGGACTAGCAGGAATATTTACTCATAAAACTTCAATCTTGGCAGGGAGCACTGCCAATGTGTGTCTTAGAAGACTACCGTAGTAATGAATTTACTAGTTCATCGAACAAGTCTGCATCTCAGGCCCCAAATCTGGTCATCAGTCAAGTGCTGACATAAAGGCTTCACATTGCAGAAGCCAACAGTGTAATTACAAAAAGACATGATTGGATACAAAAGAATTTCACGCAAATTCAGTGTATGATCTTGTCCTTGCATACCAAGGGAAGCTTTGACTCTTGTACAAATGCAATGGCAATCTCTGCATGATTAGCAATAAACTCCACTGCCTCCAACCCTGCAACCCACAATTGACACAAAGGCACCCATGTGATTTACTGCTTAAAGATATCCAAAAATGGACAAGTGGAGACTACCTATCTGGAGCTCCATGGCCAACTGGATAAGCATAAACTATTTTAATGTAAAGTGATTTCCTCCTCTTTGAAGCCAAATGTAATGCTAGTCCAAAAGGATAGTACCCATGTCAGAAAAAGGTGGGTAATACCAAGAGTGTCATAGAGGGGAACACAGGCAACGCTGTGCCCATTGCAGGCCTGCAAACATGAGTACAATGGAAAGTATCTTAGCCCAGTGTTCCAAGAAGAAAACAGATGCAATCATGGTAGATCAATGCTCTTCTCACTAAACATCTGTTGTGGGAGATTGAGTATAGTATCCTCACCTCCATTGCCATAAACCATTCTGGACAGTTTGATCCATAGATTCCACAGCGAGCAGTCTGAGAGGATAACACCAATCAACAACTCAGTTGTTTCCAGAAACGTTGAGGGGTGCCTCTCATGCCACTTATATTGCAATCACTTCCATCTGCATGTCACACTTCTGCTATTTTTGTGTTCTCTTCTTCTCATTGTTCATGTGTCATCAGCCAGCAATAGTTTTTTAGTTTCCCAGAAAATGGAAAAAGGTCAACTCTCCATGTTTACTATGCTTAGAGAGAACCTGTGGCATTCCTTCAGAATACTTACAGTTTGGCTTTTGGATCAATAATTGCTGCTATCTTGACTAATAACATTTGCTGCACTTTTCAAGACATCTTAACACTTTGTAATGTCCTCTAGTGTCCTCTTCTCTTCTATCATCTGCTGTTGTTTAAGCACTGTATTTTCAGACAGTTACCACATGAAAGCAAAGACAATACACATTTACCACATTTAGGTATGGGACAGCAACATACAGGTTTTACACCCAAATGGCGCATGGCAGAGCCAATATGAAGCACAGATTCATACACTTTCTGGTAAGTCTGCCACACGTACTTCCCTGCCTGCAGTAGTCAAAAGTGTACATGCACCATTGTAGTCAGGAAGCAGGATGTGGTTCAAGCTCATTCTGAAAAGAAGCATCATAACTCTGCATCGAAAAAGGCTTCATTGTGTTGCAGTTGCAATTAAACTCAAAAGTTGTTTTCTTAAGTGCAAATATCACTGAATGAATTCATTCCTTTACTTATGCAAGAGGTTCTGATGCTGGCAATCTTTTCAATGAATGAGGTGGTCTCCTACAATACATATGATTCTGGGATGAACTCAAATTGAGATCGGATATGGACAAGGCTACTCACTTTTCCATTTTCGACCTCTCGAACACCAAGCATACGATTGTTTGGCCCCCTTTTCACTGTCTGGCTGCAAGATACAATATTGACCCTGACCCTCAGATGATAACATGGACATATATAGGAACAGGAAAATTGCTGTGAACTGGTGTTAGAACTGTGTCAGATGCCCAACACTGATGAATGCCCTTGAACTACTGTTTCACTCATATGATCCAGCCGGGGTTTAGGGTCCAAAAGTTCACCAGATTTAGAGCCTGACTGGATTTATGCAAATTCTAGTTGCATGAAAATCACAACACCAATTTGAAATATGAAAGATCTTGTCCTTAAATTTGACATAAATAGTCCACAGAGCATTTATCTTGCCAGTCAAGAGATTCTGGTGCCAGAATTTTGACTCTTTGCACTGAATGAATGTAATACATTAGATAAACTGTCGGTGTTTTGAAAATGAAAATGCCTTGTCAGTCATTCATCCCCCCCCCCCACCCCTCCCATTCTGTCCCTTGTGGGGGGTGGAGGGGATGTGTTGTACTTCTAGGTAGCTTCATTTTATTCAGAAGACATGAGACATGTACAGCTATGGTTCAACTGGTGACAAATTGCCCATAAACCACACTTACTCTGGATTACTACCACGGCATAACCATCAACTGACACCAGTGCAGGGTCAACACAAGGTCACATTAACAAGAGTGGTTTCCATACTCCCATCAAATAATCCCGCTGCACATCCACACCACTGTTCTTGCAAATACTGAATCAGAGTTTTCCTTATTTTTCTTATCTTTGGACAAATGGGAGGAAACCTGAAAGAATATTTGGTACAAGAACGTCAATCTGCACAGGGAGCCCTCCAGACTTCCAAACAATTAAGAAAGCACAAAAGAGCAGCATTCAGGGAAGGTGTGTTCCTTGCTAAAATGCCACTTTGCCAACTTGCAGCAGAGACAAAAAAAAAACTCAGAAGTGGTTCAACAGCAGAGATAGTCACACATGTTTGGAGACCTTCAACAGCAACATGTAAAGCATTGACCAGTTACCATAACATCCCCAGAATTCATCAGCTACCAGGTTGACATCAATGTCATACATTAACCAAGGTACTGAGTTTCTGTCACAAGACCGGCAGTAACAGAAAACTCGGCCATGATGCTGGCTAACTTGACAAAACTGAAAGAGAAAGAGAAGGCCAATGAAACCAAGAATAAAGAGGTCCACAGAAAGAGAGAAAAAGGAAAAAGACTGAGCAAGAAAGGAGGAAAAAAAAGACATGAAGGGCTAAGAGCAAGATCTTTCAGGAATTATGTCAGGAATTATGCCACAAATGCCATGTCTCTTTCCTCTTTATCAAGGATAGAGGTGGAAAATTGACATTTTTCATATACCTCAGACACAACTATCATATGTACCTCACTTATTCATCCTAGAACTGAGGATAGAATTCTGCAGCTAGATAGTGTGTAGCTCTATACAAAACAAGAAACAATGATTCGCCTCCCCAGAGACAAGTCACACTCTGAAAAATTCATGCATGTGCCTAAATAGATAACACAATCAGAATGTGACATGGCCACTGCACATGCCACACATTGTCACAGCAGCACAAGTCCAAAGAAATTAACAAGGTCTCCTAAGCTATTACTCAGAACTGACTTCTGACCTACCATCCTATCCACCGATACCCTTTCTGCTCATTCCCATCTTGGGTGCTGCTGTCAGTGCTCTTGCTATTTGACAAGCAAATAGAAAAACTCAAAATCCAATATTAAAATTTTCCATGCACACCACAATGAGATATATATGAAACCCCATGTGTTGCTGTAGACCAAGAACAACAACAAATTCAGACATCCCTACAATTCTCCATGGCACATATTGTAGTTATTAGGTTGTGGATACTGCCTTTGCACTAATGAACAGGCCACTGGAAAAGGGTGGCAACCCCAGAGGTGAAACATCCAAACAACATTGACTTGCAAAGCTGTTAGCATCACAGAACATCATGCCTGCAAACAAAAAAGGGTTAAAGTTTCTTATATGAAGGTGGGAGAGTTTGTGCAGACCAATGAGCAAGGACCTGAAGATCACCCCCAGCTTGACAGAGTCTGGTACACAAGGTTGGCATGGAGAATGACAACATGGAACCCATGCCTTGATTTTGAGACATAGGTTTCCAACTGGTAAGGCACACAAAATCATGGAATGCAAGCCTTGATTTTGAGATGTACATTTCCAAGTTGAGGTTTGTATCAGACAAGGTCCACAACAGACAGCAGTTTCTGCAAATCTGTTGTATCCCTGTAACCTGAGAAGATATGATCAGATCTTGATCACGGTGTCAATGAAAGTGTCAGAAGACACAAAAGAATATTCTCTCATGATACAGGTTCAGATCTAATTTCTGCTTAAGTCACCAAAGACAACACACAGAAAGTCTATTGATTTTCAGTAGGCACTCAGCAGCAGCAGAAGTTTTTTAAGGAAATATGTATGAGATTGCAGATAAAACTCCACAACAAACACTTGGAAGCTAACTGAGTTCAGTTCCAGAAAAACAAAACTAACATGACAAGAATGAGCATGTTCACTCACAAAGTACCAAACCATCACCTCCACCATAAATAGCAGAGACTAGCTGCCATGACTCCCACTGACTTCATCAGCTCTTGACAGTGTGTAGACAAGTATATAATAATCTGTCCAAAGTTTTGGGCAAACAATAGCGCACAAATATGTGTCCTGAGTTCTGTTGCATTCCAGAAGCAATGGGAGGACTCAGTAATGATGCTGGCTAGAAATCAAGGGACATAGCTAATATGAGAAGTCAACATCATCCTCGTTCAAGCTGTGACAAGCTTGTGAAGGTAAACTTCATTTCATCTTAGCTTTCCTCTTTATAAGCAAGCATGTATGCCTGGCTTTTAGAGGCCATATGTACAAGGCTATGGTAATAGATTCCTTTAAGAAAAAGACATTCTGAAATGTTATCCAGCTACATACATAAGCTCCTAATGCTGACTAGCTAAATAGTGATAAAAAACCATGTGGGTAGAGAGAGATTACAGTTGTGACTTCCTATTCATCTAGGCAGAAACCCATTTATGTGCACCAGCTTATGCATGCATCATCCACAGGATTTCAGTACCCAGTCTACACTCTCTCAGGTATTTGATCACAGAAACAGCTATCACAAGCCTGTTTGAAGTTCAGGAAGCTATCCCTCGACTTTCACTTGTCGTCTACTACTTCAGCAATAATCTGTCACCTGTCTGTAATTGGTGAAACTCTGCATTGGAGGCCAGAACAATCAAGACCTGATAGTTGAAGAGCAATTCATTTTCCTCACTCAAAAACAACCCCAAATAATATGCTGTTGTGGAAAACCCTGGAAACTACAGAAACTCCTCATTTAAGCCCCTCCTCTTATATCTCACATGACTGGCCATGTATACCAGGACAAAAGTTTGGAGTCAATAAGGAACTATTAAGGAGGTTCCTAGCTGGTCCAGACAAAGCTAGGAGTTGATCAGTGAAAGTGCCCAAAAATCAGAACATCCAGGAGCAATGAGTTCTGATTCTACTCGGTCAAATCTTTAGACTAATGCACTACCTTTTCCTACATTCAACATCACCTAGATAATCCTAGACAACCTCTTCTCTGTTTGCTATCTGCAAAATATGTCTGGTCAGAAATTAGCATGCATTACACATCAGAAGCACATGAGCATCACCTACTACAAGACTATTTCTAAGATTCCTGCAGTTGTTCAAAAAGCTGTACATGGAAACATAGCACAGTCATACCACACAGCATAAACACAGGACATGGTAAGTGGGTACTGCCTGAGTTTGATGGATTTGCCTGGAACAATTTGCAAGTCAAGAGTGTAGTCATAATATGTGATCGGTCTAATAGTTAGATTACCAAGATAACAATGAAAATCATCCGAGAACCCCACGCAGTTTTGTAGACTAAAAAACCAGCCGTAATCAGAAACTTAGAACTGGAGCTGGTCGCCAAAGGAGCCCAGTACTTCGTGGAGAGCGTAAGTAGCCAAGAGACCAGGGTAATGAAATTATTGAGGCTCTTGTGAAGCCGGGAGAGAGAGAGACACACACACACACACACAGAGTAGGTCAGTTATAGGAATTGAAATCTTACGAGAAGAGGTCCCAGGTGGTGAAAAGTCCTTCAGGAAGTGGAGGGAATCCATCTTTCGCGAACACGCTTCTGTATACGGGTCCTTTGGAAGGGACTCCCTCGCTGCCCGGCACTCCTTCCTCTACCTTCACAATAAACCTCTCCACCTGGGCCATTTCTAATTTAGTATCTCTATTTCACACACCTACAAGCCTCTGCTTCTCTGTCGCTCTCTACCTACCTACTCCCTCTCTTCGCGCTTCTTCCTATAAATCTGATGGCTTTATACACACACGTACACGCTCTTTCTCCCTTACTCTCTCCAACACACTTCTCCCTAGGAAATCTTGCTCTCTTGGGTAAGCCTCGGATTATTGGAGGATTGAGGCTCCCGAAGCGCGAAGCCGGACCGATCTAGCCGTCTGAACTGCGAGGGATGAAATTTTGCATTCTCTGGCGTCCTTCCTCACCAAAAGCTTCTGCGAGAAAAAGAGAAAAACCAATCCCTTTGATCCCCTTCGATATATTTCCGAAAAGCTACCAGCCAAATAGACACTAGAAAGCAAGAGAACACAACAGCCGAAGAGACTTCGTATCAAGCTGATCAGTGTCTCCCTGTCTCAATACTAAACACGTTGGGATGCCGTAAAAGCGACGACTTTCAACAGGGTGCAACCAAACTACTAGTGCAATTCGATAGCAACTCAGCCCCCAGAGGACAGTATTCGCGCGGCGGAGGATGCGACAGGCGCAGCAAGGAGAGAGCGACAACGAAGACGAGGAAGGACTCCATTAATGTTTTGTTTTGTTTTCGTTTTTCTTTTGCGAGGCCCGTAACGCGGTTCTTTGGTTCTGATCGACATTAGACTTCCTGGATGAAGAATTTTCCTTACAGAAATAGTCAGCATCCTTGTGAACAGAGTTGAATTTTTTTGCAACAGGGTCATATTTTTCAGATCTAATAAAGTTATCCATCAAGTCACCCTCTCTTTCACCCACCATCCTCTCTTTCCATGGTATCCCCAAAGTAAGGAAATTTTATTAAATCTCTGTATGAAATGCTGAAACTCAGCATTTAATGCACAAGGTTGGAGACTAATTATAGTGGTTGTTGTAGGTAGGAGCAGTGAAAATATATGTAGCAGCAGCAGTGGAGGCGCTCAGGAAAAATGAAAGAGGGAATGAAACTCAAGTTTAGCACCAAAATTGGCGGAAAAACTAGTTTGGGTCCCCGTTTTGTGAAATTTCATTTCTAGTTACGCATTTGATGCCCTATTATGCCGAAACTCGCAGTTCTCGCCCCCTACACGCTTGACTTTTACAGATAACTTTAATGGACCTTGGCTAATCTTGCTTAGAATGAATGTCAACAGCCTAGGCAAAAGAGTGGGGTGAAGTGGCATTCTGCCTTTGGGGTCACATTTTGTCTCAGTTTGCCCATAGGTAGGCTGAGACTTAAGGACATTTGTGTCCGATCCATTTGTTGCTAGCATAAAAGGTCCAAATCTAGCTCATAAACTAGCACAAGTAGGTTGTTATGTAGCATAGACGGGTAGGAAATATCACAACCAGCAGTAGTGACCCGGTCTGCAATTTAAGTGTAAGGTAACTGTCCAGGGCTGGGGCATTCCCAAAATAATGGGCACCTGAGGCCAGAGGCCAAGGGGCCGTTATTTTGGGGATGCTCCAACCTGAGGCCATGCCTAAAAATCAATGGATTTCCATTGATATTTTTTAAAACTTTTTTTCTCAT
>Ga0116230_10001970_pt1 | contig 19776 bp, 23 predicted proteins | sample S1TSphfallax_3_FD_88678 | JGI IMG/M metagenome (GOLD analysis project Ga0116230, IMG submission 88678) | Host-associated microbial communities from peat moss isolated from Minnesota, USA - S1T2_Fd - Sphagnum fallax MG | ecosystem: Host-associated > Plants > Peat moss > Unclassified | place... | reverse complement strand
CTACCAGAAGTGTAACAACAAGTTTTGCATACAATTGGTTTGCAATAGTTGTTAAGGATGTAGGACAATGTTTGCATGAACATCTACAAGTTTCTTGAGCTGCATAAGGGCCTAAGATCATTCCAATTAAAAGATATTCAAGGTTTACTCCAACACAATGGAAAGCAAGGTTACAAATAAGGGCTAGACTGCTTGTTTGCGATCATGTTGTAATGTGTTTGCTTCATTCTATTGAGTAACTATAGTAAAGGAGGGGGGTTTAAGGTTTAAAAGGATAACTAGTAGTTACAACCAAGACTATGAACCAATGGGATCACCAACAACTGTAACCAAGACCACAAATATCAAGATCACAACCAAGAGGATCAATGTAGTTATAAACACAATGTAAGATTTAGACCACCAAGATCAAGATCACAACGACTAAAGGGTTTGCTAATAGTTGGAGCCAAAAAAGAAGAGAAATAAAACAACAATCAATATAAAGATCGTGACCAGGAGGGTCATGAACAGTTGCAAGCACAAGAAATGCAAGATTTGGACCATTAAAATCAAGATCATGATGACTATGATGGTTGTTAGCATTTGTAGCCAAAAGGAAGGACAAGGAAGAGGTCAATCAACATGAAGACTGTGACCTAAGAGGGTCATGAACAACTGCAAGCACAAGAGATGCAAGACTTGGACCACCAATATCAAGCTCACAACAACTAAGAAAGTCATTAGTAGTTATAGCCAAGAGAAAGGACAAGGAAGACAACGATCAACATGAAGACCATGAGTAGGAAGGTCTTGAGTAATTAGAAGAGATATAATCACAAGAGATGTAAAACTCAAACCATCGAGATCAAAATCACAATGACTAGGAAGGTTATTAGTAGTTACAACCAAGAGGGAGGACAAGGAAGACAACAATCGACATGAAAACCATGACTAGGAGGGTTCCGAATAGCTGGAAGAGATGCAGGCACAAGAGATACAAGATTTGGACCACTAAGATTAAGATCAAGACAACCAAGAAGGTCATTAATAGCTACAACCAAGAGGGAGAAAAAGGAAAACAACAATCAACATGAAGAATGTGACTAGGAGGGTCACGAACAGTTGTAAGAAAAAAAGATGCAAGACAATGACCATCACAAACAATTGTAAGAAAAAGAAATACAAGACAATGACCATCACAAACAATTGTAAGAAAAAGAAATGCAAGACAATGACCATCACAAACAATTGTAAAAAAAAGAAATGCAAGACAATGACAATCACAAACAATTGTAAGAAAAAGAGATGCAAGACAATGACCACCAAGATCAAGATTGTTAGCAACTACAACTAAGAGGGAACAAGCTTAAAATGCTTGAACTTTAAGTGATTTTGTTTGAAAGTTGTACCGGTAGCATCATGAACACCTGAACCCCAAAGAGAAGAAACGTGTGAAATTTTTTGGTAGACATAGCTGGAAGAGGTGGTGATAGTGGCTAAGAGCGGGCAACAAAATTAGGGTTTCGTTCTCTCTTGCTCCATCATTGTTGATTGAAAAAACATATATTTTTTTAATCATGTTTGTTGAAACCAAATATGAACATTTTTGTGCCCTTTTTTGTTCGTCCTTATGATGCATTCAATATTTGTGAAGAGGGTAGTAACATTCAGTCATGGATCATTGAGCATTTGTTCATGCATGAACATGATGATGCTCATGTGTTGCCAAGTGATCAAGGAATTTCTTGCTGTGTTTTTGACCCCTCAACATTAAATATGCATAACTTGTTCATTCTTGAACTTTTTTTGTGATTCAATTGCCCTTGAATGTGCAACTTTTAGCTCTACAACTTTTATTTGAGCTCTTGCTACAATGGAACAACATATGAGATGCATCAACTCTCCAAAGCTTTAAGTTTTCACTCACCGATTGCTCTACCCTATTTGTGTGTTGAATTTTTTTCCCCAAAAAGAAAAAGGTTTACCAGCCCCAATTTAAATATTCTAAAATAATATTATATAAATAATAATAATGATATTATTATATAATAAGTACACTAAGTTTTGCATCATTAAGTATTTTTTTGCATTGTTTTTATGATGTTTGGTGTTGCAAAACCCCATCAGGAGGTTACTTGGAATGTACCTTAACCTACCCTAGAATTGGGAATCAACTTGATTTGAAAAATTATGAAAACAAATCAGAACCAAAATTGTCCTTCACATTAAAAAATAGGACTCAAAAATAGTCCCTAATTTTATTAAATAATAAGAAACTAATTGGAATTGAAATTGACCCCACAAAATTTTCTGGAATTGGAATTGGAGGCTCCTCCTAAGACCTAAGAACCACCCAACATCACTAAGAACCATCATTTTGTGGGGGTTGTTTCTAAACATTATACATATCTTGTCCCTAGACTAAACTAAGGCTTTTAAGTCCTAATTTCACATTTCCTCCAACAATGTTAAACTCCAAAAGGCCTTACTCAAGAAGGCGAAAGTACTAGTATCGATGTTGGTTCACTTTACCCCCTATCGAACCTAAGGGATACAACATTATTCCATCTAAAGGATTTCCATAAATTTGTAGTGTAGTCAGAGGGCACCATAAATGTCTATGTATCCCTCGTAGAAAGAGGGAGAATCCCCCCACTCCCATCCCCCCCAAGGGATTTCGCTTTAAATTTGAGGGATATCACAAAAGTGGAAGATCCCCCCAAAAAAATTTACTTCATTTTTGTCATGTCCTTTAAAATTGAGGGACCTTATAAATGTGGAAGATCCCAAAAAAGGGTATCCTTCACTTTTGTAAGGTCCTTTAAATTTGAGGTACCTTACAAAGGTGGAAGATCCCACAAAAAGTATCTTTCTCTTTTGCAAGGTCCCTCAAATTTGAAAAGTTCATTACATAGGACAAGGAATAGCTTTTCAACTCTTTCAGGATTCCAAGGCCCACCCTTAGGGCTATTGCCCTCGGCAGGGCCCTCAAATCCTTGAAGAGCCTCAAAACTATTATTACCTTGTGCTTAAGAGTGGGTCGGATGATCCTTACCACTCTTAAGGAGTAGGTGTGAGAACCATCCCCCTCCTACACCAAGTGCCTTGTTAACTTTTTAAAAAAATGTATGGTAATAATGCCCAATGTTATTTCAATTGCCTTTTTAACTAAAAAAAAAGTGTTGGGTAAGGCCCCAGAATGTTCCCCAATTGAGTGCCCATGGCCTTCATGTGGAGCCATGGGTTGCTTATTTGGGGAATGCCCTACTCCAAGCCCCTTAATTGACATAAAGTGCAGCGGCATAAGAAATTCATTTTCACATTTCCCCCATGATACCCAGAAGGTACCCATTGGGTATCATGGCAGAAAAATGGAAAAAATGAGACAAGGCATTTTGAGAAACAGAAGATGTGGGTTTTCTTTTTTCGGAAATGCCCCACAAGTGTTTATGCTCTGTGACATGACCTGCAAAGACAATAAAATTTGACGAGCTACTATGGAAGGCTAACTCTAGCAGAGTGCCTTGTTAATAAGAAAAGAGCTACCATGGAAGGCCAAGTATGGAGACAAGTGAGTGCCTTTGTAAGGGGAAGAAAAAGTGCTACTGCAGAAAGCCAAGTATGGATGAGTTGATGATGCATTGGTAGGGAAAATGAGCTACCATGTAGCTGAGCATGTAAAAGGCTGAGCATGGACAAGTGAGTGGCTTGGTAAGAACCCAGAAAAAAAAGCTACTGTGGAAGGCCAATTGTGGACGAGTGAGTGCCTTGGAAAGGAAAAAGAGCTACCCTGAAAGATTCAAGTATGAATGAGTAAGTAGAAAGGGCTATGGTGGGAAGGCAATGATGGAGGAATGAATATGCCTTGGTAAGCAAAAAGAGCCTACTATGAAGTGCCAAGAAAGTATATGCACGAGGGAGCGCATGCATGCCTTGGGTAAGAAAGAAAAGTTTACACCATGAAAAGCCAGTCATGGACATGTGAATGTCTAGTAGTAAACGAGAGCTGAGGAAGAAGGCCAATTATGGGCAAGTGCCCGTGGTAATTTTTTTTTTAAAAAAAAAAAAATTTATGGACAAGTTAGAGACTTGCCCATCGGTAGTTAGTGAAGGTTCCGTAAGGTAACAAGGGCTTCCGCGTAAGTAATGCTCTAATGATGGATGACATCCATCGATCCATCCATAGAGTAGAAGAGCGGGAGGAAGAGGAGGAGGAATTTCATCCTTCCCGAAGAAGGGAGAAACGGACAGACGAAAGGAAAACTACTTACCGAAGTCGAGACTGAAGGCTGATTAGCTGCAAACGAAAGGTGTGAAGACGGCCACCGTGCAGCTGCGTATCGTGGCTGCTCTCTCCTCCTCTCCCCTTTCCGCGCCTCGCCTCGCCCTCGCCCTTGCCTTTCCTCTCCCACAAAAGCAAGCTTCCTTTGCTAGCGCTACACCCAACACTATCCCCATTGTCCACTGCGCATCGTCCCCTGGTCCCTAACTCTTCTGTGTCGCCGCGCACTGGTCGAATCCAGTGTGCTGTTCTTCGATCGTGTCGTGTCGTGTTTTTTCTTTTTTTTTTGGATCGCTGCAACTGACATCGAGGATGCTTTGCTTATTGTGGAGTTTGTTGGTTTTCTTTTCTTTTCTGTAGTCTCACAGATTTGTGTTCTTCAATCTCTGGCAAATCGCTCCTTCCTTGAATCTTGCGAGTACCGTTAGACTAGCTCCTGTTAGCATTCCTGTTTTTTTTGTTTCTTTCTCTCATTCAATTGTTCTACTACTGTGAGTCATTGAAATATATCTCTGGAGTGGAGGAAGCTCGCTGGCTGCTCAGGCGCGAACTCGATTTGTTCGGCAAAGCAATGCTGTGCGGCGCCGGTCGGATTTGGATTTGCATTTCCAAGTTGTAGAGTGCCAGTCCTGTAAGGAGAGGAGGTGACGGTGGAGTTTCTTCCTCTTCTTGTCTTCTCGATCGCTTCCCCGTCGCGAACAATAACGATACAGGCATGAGTGTTGGTGTACCGACTCCATCATCACTGCCCTTTGGAATTCCAACGTAAGTCTTATTCTCTGCAGAGAGCACGGTTGAGAATTGCAGGCCGTGGAAAGCTTTTTTGCCGCTTCTTTCAAGTCTTGAAATAATGCATGCATGCCTGGATTGGAAAGAAGAAGTTTGCTTTTGTGCAAAGCATTATATAGCTCAGATGTGCCGCCACAATTCGGACATGTTTGCTTAGCTTGCGGCGGCAATGGTGGCTGCAGCTTCTTTTCTGTTTTCCGCAATGCTGTTGCATCATGAGGTTGATGATGTGGCTCGGTCTCAAAAGGTAGTACAGAATTGTCCACCGTGAAACAGGCTTGAAACATTGTGAAGCTTTGAGCCTAGAAGAACCAGAGTGTGTTCTTGTCCTGAATCATGTCACCAGCTCAACCTCAAGTCACTCATCATCAAAGCCTCGAGACTACTACTACTCTTCTCACGACACAGCAGAAGAAGAGTGGTCAGATTTGGATTCACAAGGCCACTGATCAGCAGGGAGCAGTTGTAATCTCAGGCTTTCACAGGAATTTCTGTTCACCATCATGTCTCCATTTGAAGCAAATAATATGCTGTCAGGAGATTGCAATACCACTTCTCAATCATCAAATATTGTGAACAATTCTGGAGAGAAAGAAGAAGAAGAAGAGCTCCAGCACCACCTGCAGCAGCAGGAGGAAGCTGGGGTTGTTCCTGCACAGTGGAAGTTCAAAGTGCTTGCTACTGTGGAGTGTCACAATTCTTCAACAGATGTGATAGGGGCTATCACATTTGACAAATCGAATGATTTCTTTGCCACTGGAGGAATTGCAAGGAAGATTCGGGTTTATGCTTTTCAGTCCTTAGTTGACAGTCAGAACCATAGCTCTAGCAGCAGTTTGAGAAGTTCCTCTTTCAATTTACCTGAAGAAGCACATGAAGATGAAGAGGACGATGATCAGGGTGAGGATGACATGATGTATGCAGATGCAAAATTTAGCCAAAACCTGGTCAGCAGGAGGAAAAGATCAACAGAGAGAATTGCAAAAGGCTCAGATCATCATGCACGCAGCAGCTGTGTTAAGGAGATTTGCACACCTGCAAAATTGAGCAGCTTGAAATGGCATCTTGAGCAAGACAACATCATCGGATGTGGTGACTATGATGGTGTATTCTCGGAGTGGGATATTGAGAGGCACTTAGCAGTGAGTGAGAAGGATGAGCATAATGGGCAAAGGATTTGGAGCATTGACTACTGCAGTGAGATGCCTAGTCTTTGTGCATCAGCTTCTCAGGATGGCACTGTAAGAATGTGGAGCAGGAGCTCAGATCAAAGTGTGGCAGTCCTCCACGCACCTGGTCACAGTCCAGTCTGTTGTGCTGAATTTGCTCCATCATCCTCCTTTCTTCTAGCACTTGCTTGTGCTGACAGTAATGTGTATGTGAATGATTTGCGCAAGCTCAGTAGCCCTGTCCTCACTCTGAGTCATCACAAACGAGCAGCTAGCTATGTTCGGTTTCTAGGCAGAGATTGTCTTGTATCTGCAGCCATCGACAGCACTCTGAAGCTTTGGAATATCTCTGCTTCTGTTGACCACTGCTTGAATGGTGAGAGTGACAGATTGGACCTGAAGAAAACTCTCCAGCACCCACTGAAGACATTTGGCTGTCATCGCAATGCTAGGAATTTTGTGGGTTTGTCTGTGTGGGCAGAAGGTGGGTTGATTGCATGTGGCTCAGAGACCAATGAAGCCTTTGCTTATGATTGTCATCAGGGTGAACCTATACTTCGCCATGATTTTGGTGAAGAGAACTTCCCTGTCCCAGGAGGCTTTGGAGTAAGTGGAAGTGCAGGAAGGAGGGACATGGATGACTGTTTGGTGGAGGATCAGGGCAAATTGATGGTTAGTGCTGTGTGCTGGAGGCAGTCGAAGGAATCAGAGTGTACACTGGTAGCTGCAAACTCAGTTGGAATCTTGAGACTTATCAAAGGGTTTAGAAACTAAATCTCTTTGCACTTAATGATACCACCCTGAATCCCCCAAAGTAGGAACAGTAGAGCACCACCTGAGATTACAAGGGGTCCTCCATGGTTGAGCATACACAATGTCCAAGATTTCTCAGATTTTTTGGTAGCTAGTGGCTGCAAAAGCAGTCAGGGCTTTGCAAAGAGCTTGTAGTGTCATCATAAAGGTAGTAGATTCTGGCTAGTAGTAGTAGGAGGCAACTACCTGAGAAGCAGAGATTTGAGCTTCCTCAGATCACACTGTCTACACATGATCACCAAGACTTCAGTACTTCAGTTGCTCTGCTTCACCAGATTCTTTGTATGTGACATTCCAAACCCTTGTATCTTTTGACTCTCAGCTACCAGACAACTTGCAAAGGGTAAGCCCTCCATTTAAAACAGTAGTGGAAAAGAATCTTTCTCCCTTTGTTGAGCATCTAAACACAGGTATGCCATGCAGCTGGAGAAGTTGACATTGGCAGTGTATGTATACTGGAAGAGCAGCCAAAAAGATCTCCAAAATCTGGAAATTTCAACAAATGAATTCAAAAAACATGTTGAATGCAGACTGTGTAAACTAAAGTTTATTTGTGCACTTGAATACTTTCACAGAGGCTGCTCATGAAAAAATTGTGACTTTATTCATTTCACCAATTTTAATGTCACATGTTTGGGAGCGCAATAAAATTTGTGAATTCAAACCATTTGGGGAACTTGACAAGCAGACCCATCTCATAATGTTGCTACCCATCTATATGGTGTCAAACCATAGATAGTATTGTGAGAAGAGTGTATTCCTTGATTTTGGTTACTCTATCTACAAACAAGTATTTGGTTATGAGGCCCTGATGGTTCAGTGCACTGCAATCTATTTACTTGAACAAAAGAACTTTACAAACATTCAATTGATAAACCAGAATGGATGTAATGTCCACCACACAGTTGTTATGCACGGAAATCCTTGGCAGCCGGGCATTACACTTACGAACTAAAGTTAGAGGACGTATTGGCCCACTCTCAGGGCATTCCCCTATACATAACAACAATGGAGGAAATCTCCTTTGTTATTTGGGAGACCTTACAAAGTGGTATTTCAAGCTCATGGGGTTGTCACTCATTTCTACCGAAGATCCCACTTGATCATGCCTTACATTGCAAGAGATCCTGCTCACATGGGTGTTACAGGTGAGGAGAACCATGGCCATCAATCGTGGCCACTCCTTATTTGTTACACCGGGGGAAGGCGTTGCTGTCAGGGCATTGCACCCTGACAGCAAACGCATTCTCCTATGCATAGAGTGCTAATTAAGCTGGCATCCTCATTCATGCAATGGGTCACTTTTGTTGGCCCTTCACAAAAAAATCTTTATACTTTTAATAGAAGCATTTTCTATCAATATAGGTTTACAGGAGTCCTTCCTGTTATTTGGGCCTAGAACAAACTCCAAACTAAACCCAAAGCTGAATTTTTTAAAAAGGAATTGAACCAAACTTGAAACCTAAAATTTAGGAATTTGAAAAACATGGTTCAAAACCTCACTGAAGGTTTCATCAAATTAAGAAATCAATTGGAACCAAAACAAAACAAAAAGTTCTTTTCAAAATTTGGAGGTTAGAACTAATGAAATTTTTTCTTCAATTTTTTGATGTTACATTATTGGTTAGCAATTCAAGAAGAATTTAACATTAAATGGCAACATGATAAGTAAACAATATTTATAATCCTACTACTATTTGGCGACTTGCAAAACCAAGCCTTTTAAATATTTGTAAATTTTTTTTTTTCCTGGAATAGAAATTAACATGTTCTCTTTAATTTGGAAGAAGGCATAGAAATAAACTTGTTTTAAAAACTATAAATTGGGAGGAAGTGTAGACCACAAATGGATATAGGATCAAAATTATATATTTTTATTACATAGTTATAAAAACTTATGTTCTTATTTGCACAAATATTCACTCACATATTTATGTTCTATGTATAACTATTATATCACATCATTTTTCTTCTAGGATTTCACACATTCAAAAATTATGTTAAAACCTTTCAAAATTAAAATTTTAATTTTTTTCACAATTTTATTTTATAACATTTTTCACTCATACAATAAGTTGTCATTATCAAATGAAAGTGTTTTCAAAGGTTTTAAACATTCACTTATATACTAATCAAAATAAAACTAAACAAGAATTTTTTTAAAATCTTACACATCACATGACTCACCGTTTGAATCAACATGCACATTAATTTATGTAAAGATTTTTTTTAATGAATCACTATGTGTGAGTCATACATATTAACGTGAACAAAAACTTTCTTTATAAATTATCATATGTGAATTATGCACATTAATGTAATATAAGACTAATTATTAATGATTCATCAAACCATTATTAAATTGAAAACCCCACCACCTAATAAATTACCAAAGTTAACCTCTAAGTAAACACATAAATAACAACTATTTACATCAAATTATAGGAGCAATGAGCATCTCATCGAAACTATGGCAAGAGCGTCTTAATTTTTTCTGAAATCGATCCAGGTTGTTAAGTTGGAATTTTTTTAATAGATTCAATGATCAGCTTTGTGACTGTGTTCGATTTTTCTTTTAATCTGTTTTGATCACTTGGCTTTGTGACTGTGTTCAATTTTTCTTTTAATCTGCCTTTTGATCACTTAGCTTTGTGACTGTGTTTGATTTTTCTTTTAATCTGCCTTTGATCACTCTTAACTAGTAGGAGTGATCCAATTTAGAAGGGGGCATTTATTAAGGATATGAATGTTTTGTGCATCTGGTCTACTTAGTTAAGAGTTAAGCTTCTCCTGACATAGTATGAATCAAAGGCACTGATGCAAGGTTACCTCTTTTAAAGGATGTGCTACAACCTTCAGCCTTTCATATCTAATGATAGGATGCAATTGGGCTAGTTCCACATGGCACACCTGGGAGAGATATTGACATGTTGGAGGCAAACATAATGATGGAATCCCTAGGAGAGAAACCAACTAAAGCTAACAAGCTCAATCCATTCTGAGCATCGCCTTAAGAGGTGTTACCACCAAGGGTCCATGGCAACCACAAAAACCTTTTAATTTGTGAAATTGAACCATTGTTTCAAGAGGATATACATGTGGATGTCTTCCAACAAGATATTGAATACCACGCATAGCATACAATAATTGCAAATTTCATAGGCCCCAAGATTCATGTGCATGGTATTGCAGAATGGGTCACACTAGCTAAGTAACCTTTGAGAGTTACTTCATTACCAAAAATAATTGACTTGTGGAGGTGGCAAGATTATTTCCGTAACCGAGCAGCATGAGCCAGTTACTAGACATAGTCGATTGTTCTGCGGATTGAGATGCCCCTATTCATCCATGCAGAAAGCAGATATGAAATGTTCATCCACACAATAAAAGGTTATGAACCAGGTAATAGATGAGAGCTGCAAGGTTACCAAAAAAATCAAGCCACAGAGGCAGCTTGAGCCAGTTACCAGACACAACTGACTGTGATGTGAGGATTGAGATGCCTGTTTTCATCCATGCAGAGATGAATGGGTATGCAATGTTCATCCACATAGCAAAGGTTTACGGACTAGGTAACAAATCAGAGCTGCTTGATAACTGGGCCCAGGCTGCTCTTCGATGCTCTGGATATAAAGACTAGAATCTGGACCAAAAGCAAAAAAAGCTTGAACAGGATCGATACACAACAGATGGCCCAAAACAGATTGTTCTGTTCTTCCATACCAATATTGTATACCATAGTACAAAGACAGCTTCAACAAATGCATGTCAAATCATTAATTAAATTTGAAGATTTCATGTTGAAAAATAGAATACTCACAAAGATTCTCTAATTTCCTTCAAAAAATTGTTCTTTGGAGAAAAAATTCTAAAAATTTCAACATTTCTGAAAATAAGATAATTAGTGTCAAAGCTGCCAAGCTACTACAACATTAGGTTGCTCCCTATATGCCAGTACAACAAGGTTAAGAACTAAGAACCCTTCGCTTCCTAGTAACACCACCTCATGTTTTACACACCTTCCAGCTGACCACAAGACTCTCAGAAGACCATCTACCTACTCTAGGCCCTCCTGTGCCTTGACTTGGTAGATAGCCTGTTGTTAAAGCAGGCTTGTAGCCAGGTTCAAGGTAAACTAATACCTAGTCTACGAAGCACATTAGAGTTATCTGGAAAGTCACCCTGCCTTCACCTTGTCTTTGGACCTGCTTTCACACCCTATCCCCTCTTCCAGTGTTATCAGCAGAGTAAGGAAATTTAATTAAATCCTAGCATGAAATGCTGAAACTCAGCATTTAATGCACAAGGTTCGAGACTAATTAAATTAGGTAGTTGTAGAGGTAGGAGCAGTGAAAATATATGTAAGGGCATTGGAGGTGGTCAAGGAAAAATGAAAGACAGGATGAAACTCAGTTTACCACCAAAATTGGTGGAAATTTTAGTTTGGGTCCCAGGTATTTCACTTTGTAAAATTTTCATTAGCAGTTACACATTTAATGCCCTATTATGCCGAAACTGGCCACTCCCCAATCGTGAGACTTTACAGATAAACTCTATTATGAAGTGACATTTTGTTTTCTACAAAAAGCAGGGCATTTCAGAAAAAGAAACAAGAGGGCAATTCATTTTTCGAAATTGTCACCTCTATTTTTCTTTTTTTTCCTGTGATACCTGGTGCATACAAAAAAAAGAAAAAGAAATTTCTGCATGTGCTTTATGCTGGCTAACACCCTCAGAGCGGGGTGGTTCCTGAAACAAGCACCGTCGCGAGCTTGTTTCGGGAATGCGCCAGTCCAAGGGCATTACCATTCACTTAACGGCCCTATTGGTTCCCGTTCAGTTCCTTGGTGGTACACGGTCAGCACACCCAAATTTCAAGTTGGGTAGTAGGCTGGAGGGTAGGCAGGTAGGTAGTCAGGTAGGTATGTATTCAGGAAAGTAGGTAGACAAAGAGAGAGAGAGAGAGAGAGAGAGAGAGAGCATGGCTGTGGCACCGTTGTGTTCACAAGAGGGCAGTTTGAGAGGATCGCTCGCATGTGGTGACGAGAATCCGCGACCTTGTTCGCGTGACGACGCTCGCTCTGAACCAAATTCTTTGCGTTCTTTCTTTCTTTCATTGCTCCAGTTAGTTGCTCTTTCTTGCTGGTGTGTGAAATCCGCAATCGGAATTCGGGCAGCCGAAGAAGTCTGACGAACCACTTATTAGGCGCAAATGGACTCGAAGAAGCAGGAATGTGCAAGGGTTCGCTTGCAGCTCTTGGCTTCTCACCTAACAGTGAATCAAACCTCCATCTCACGAGAGGTACGTACCTACGTGGAAAACATTCTTCTTCACCAAAAAAACCAAAATCGTGTAATGACGAGTCTTTTTCTTTTCTTTTTTGTGTAACATAGGTATATTGCGTGCACGCTTTTTGCCGAATTCTTTTACAATTGTTGTGCACTTGAAAGACACATCTGCAAACATTGCGCTGCCGCCGCTTTGGCTCGCAATTATGAAGCGTCCGTATAAGGACTGTTGTTGTGGGACCGCCATCCTCTTTTGCCAAGAAAATCTGGCGTAAGCATTATTATTCGAATTTTATTGCACAATCTATGCCACAAGGTTGTGGATATATGTTGCACATGTTAGGGCAGTCACTTGACTGATTTTTTTATTTTGTATTTTTTTGTTGCCATTCCTATATGTTCAAAAGCAATGTGACAGAAACTCCAGAAACAGATTTTTTGCACAATTCTTTGCCTGGAATTTTCAGCAGATTGTTTGATGCTCATCTACTCCTAGGAGCAGCTGATGAAGTTGTTCAAGATGGTCATGGCAGCTAGGCACTGCTATTATTCCTGCTCAAGGTGATGATGGTCTGGTACTTTGTGAGTGAAACTTATGTCATGAGGTTATAACCAAGTTTATTCCTGTCATGTTAGTTGTGGTTTGCTGATTACCCCTTTCAAAGTGTCGTTATTCTGAAGTGTTATTGGGGAGTTTTTCTCTTCCAATCTCATAGATATGTTTTTTTCCAGTGGCTTTAGTGGATGGATGGTTCTGCATCCAAGTAGTCCCAGCATGTGCTGAAAGGATATTATGTTCAGGGTGCCAGGAGGACCTGACCACTGCTCTCTATGTTGGCCTCTTTATGCCTTTGGCTTAGATAGTTGCTTGTACTTGAGCAAGCTAAATGCAGAAAATGAGGCTTATACCTTGACAAATTTGTTGCTACTTGAAATGAAGATACTATTGACCTTTGACATTTGCTCTGTCTCTGGAGTGCTAACCAACATCATGACCGAGTTTCTGTTGCTTCTGGAAATGTGAGGGAAACCCAGGATGCAGAGTCTAGAATAATTGTTTGCCTGAAATTGGGGCGGATTATTATGTATAGGAGAAGGGCAGAGCCAGAGGCCCTTCCGTGTTTTGAGGTGCCTAGGCATGAGGGTGGTAGAGTGATGGGCACTGAAAACCAAGGAAGGGGTGAGGGCCCTACCCTTGTCCAGTGTGAAAACCTGGCCTAATTTTCAGAGAATGTGTCCGTCCACTTCAGAAGATTTCTTCTATTTCATAAGATCCTGGAAGATTGTTGCTGAGTTCTTGTGCCTAACAATGGTTGACTAAATACACTACAGGATATTAGGGCAAGTTTTTACATATTTTTCAACATCCACCATTGGGAACAGATGAATTCAGTGGGGGATTCATGCCAGCTAGTCATTGCTATTCATGGTAAAGTGACAGTCTGATACTTTGTGAGTGACACTCATAAGGTTTTGACTGCACTCTAGTCATTCTTGTCATGTTAGTTTGGTCAGTACTCCTGGAACTATCACAACTGTTCCTGTCAAAGTGCCATCATGGAGTTTTCTCTGCAATCTCATATATAGAGACATACATATTTCATGCAATAATTGCATATTGTGTGGTGCTGAAGATTGCAAACACTCAGCAGTCATTCCGTACTGTTGGAAGGGTGTCTTAATTTTGGTGATAGAAAGGGTTCTGAAGTCCTTGTGGTGTGGGATGACAGGCATGTATGGCACGCAGAGATGGTCGGGTGAATTATGGAAGGCCTGCATTGGATGATGCAAGGTTTATGCGTTGTGCCTCTACATCTCAGGTTTAAAGTCTCAGATTTTCCTTCTCTTTTATTCTTTTGCAATTAGGGTAAATAAAAAAATTGTTCAACCACAATTAGATGCATATTGCCGAGATTGTACATGCTGGTGAATCTTGGAATGTATGTCTGGGCAGTGAGTGCAAATAAACTTAAGTAAAATGCTTGGGGATTGTTGAGAGTGGATGCAACAAGCAATACTTGTGGGGTTTGAGTAGGCTCTTGAATGTCTGACGGATTTTACACAGGTGAATCAGTCTGAAGAAGAAGAAGATTCACTGCTAAGTCTGCCAGTTTCAGCCCTTGGGCCAACAGATCTAGTGCAGGCAGCAGATACAGAATCTGCCAAGACAGGCCCTTTGTTCAGTAAGCCAGCAGTGAGAGAAAATGAGCAGGTTGGTGCACCTTTGTTTGCACGTAGTGCAGCCATAGAGCAAGGAGATGATAAGGAGAATTTGACTCTGGTGACAGAAGATCAGTCAGCTCAGCCTCTTGGAGAATGCCTAGGTACTCTTTCTTGGCTCTGAAGAAATATTGGTGCCAGAAAATCTTGAGGAGGGTTGACGGGTGGCTTTTTGTTGATGATTGGCCAATTCCCATGGTTGATCCATTGAAACTGCAGAAAAATGTGGATGGTGTACTCTTTGTTGTGTATGTTGTTGAGGTTCAGAGAATGCTGATGTGGCTCTATGCTCTGCTTTTTAGGTTTTGAGTGGTTTCCCCGCATGGATGTTGTGGAGTCAGGCACAGCATATGTGGTCACTGTTGAACTACCAGGGGTCAACGTTGATGGCATTCGTGTTGAGATTGACCATGGCAGGTATTTATGAACAGACTGTGTGACCCACTTACTAATTCCATGCTTTGTTTTCTGGCACTTAGTTTTGTAGCAGTAAACTAGGATGCTTAATATCACTGGGTACAGTTCAACAGCTGGGGGTTATGGAGGCTGGTATTGGCATATCATAGAGGAATTAGGTGATTATTGGTATTGTCACCAAGAAACTACAAGTAGAGTTACTTGTGGTTTCTTAGTTGACTTGTGAGGTTTAAGCTGGTCAAGAGAACAGTTCGGTTGAGAAGGTTCACATGCACACCTCACTCCAGATCTTCTGTTGGCTCTGGATCCCTGAGGCTCTTTTGCCCATCCTCAAAGTGGTTCTGTTGGGGAAGGCTGCACACAACCCTAATTTTTATCCTTCTTATGCTGATGCATTAGTGCCATACTTAATAGGATAAAGCTGTGTCATATGCCAGTGCACTGTTGTGTCTACCAATAAGCATGTAATTGCCTTGAAAGAATTATTGTTTGGCAATCCTGCCTCATGGAGTGCACGTGTCTGAGGGTGGTCAATTATGGCCCTGTCAGCCTGATCATAACAGGAAATCGATCAACTGATTGGTGGAAAAGCGGCAATGGCAATGGGGGGGTCTATCATCGTCAGGAACTTGCCCAAGGCCCATACCGTGCAATATGGCACATTCCCAAAAATGGAGATATTGGTGCAGTCACTGCAGACTTCATGTAAGTCATCAATCTTGTGCTTTCTTTTTCACAATATTTTGTTACTGGGAGAACTATTTGGTGTTTGGCATTTACAAACAGGACCTGACTGTTTGGTGGGTTTGGGGAGTATCTGCAGTGATGGGTTTCTACGAGTTTTGGTGCCCAAAACCAAAATGGTTAGGTATCTTTGAGCAATGCTGGCCCCAAATACATGCTTCTTTTGTACAAATTTCTTAGTGTCAAATGACTGCATTCAGTTGAGAATCAAGTGATTGTTTCTTTTACAATTATTTGGGGATGATGAAGTTTGCTGGCTTTAGAGACTCTCATGCTATGTTACTTTCAAAAGAAGCCAATGAGGCCTCCCTCCATATTGTTTGTGTATTTCTGTTGTGGTTGCTTTTAGCTCATTTATGGACATATGGTAGTCGTTGATTAGGTGTGTTGTGTGGAAGGAAACATTCATCTGTCATCTGTCTGTGAACAAACTTTGAAATATTCAGGAAGTTTGCAGATGACTGTTGCTGTAGGCTTCTATCATGCAGAAACTCATGCCTGGTCAAATTTTGGACTTTGCTAAGTTGCGTACAATGTCATAAGCATAGATTCAGAGTGTGTTTTTATACAAAGAATTTAGCTCTTGGAAGGACACTTTGTTCTTAAAGTTCTTTGCTAATATGGCTTGCTTATTTTACTCATTTGCCAATCCTTCTTTTTTTCCTCTAGTCTCTCCTTTCTTTTGTGGTGTTGTTCCTATAGGTTATGTGTCCTTAGCTGCCTCATGTCTGAATCTTCTGAATACTTCTGGACTTGCGGCAGAAACTCCACACAGTTAGTTATTTCATATTATCAATCAGAACACACTGTTGACAGGTGACAAAGTCAATGGGAATGTTAGGGTTGCAAGTCACCAAACATATGTGTTGTTGATGCACAGTGGGCATGTGAGAGATTTTCTTTACTGCATATACTGCAACTTTGTTCTAATTCTTTTCTTTGTTACAGTATATAGCAGGCGTGTGACTTGCTATTTTCAAACTGCTCCTCAGTTTTTCTGAAGTTGCAGTTTCCTCTTTTCCTTGTTTGCTGATATAATGCTGCATCTGGAATCTCTACAATGTATTTAGCAAGTCATCTCTGAATCTTATGTTCCAAGAACCCATGTAGTCACCAGTCATGTTTGGGTAAAAAGCATCTGTTCAGGATGCCGGATGCCACTTTCACTACCCTTGGTGTAGACCTCTCTATGCTGTAGACTTGGATTCTTGCTTGTGTAGGGGCAAAGCTGAAATTGAAGCATTCACAAGCTGTTGCAGCCTGAGTGGGTTAGACACTGTTTACTTTGAACAGATTATTACATCCTCATATACACCTATGATGAGGAGCTGATGAAGTCAGTGGGGGAAATGGCAGCTAGTTGGCCCATTTATGTGATAGAATTACGCCCCCAGTTCAACTAATTTTAGGATGAATTAGTTCCTAGCAGTGCATGTAAGTTCTAGAAGAAGTGAGCAGTGCCTAAATTATGAAGATGCTGCCACCATCATGTACAGTATTAGTTAAGTGCTACTTTAGTTACTGTCACCAACATGTGTAGAAGAAACATGTGACATTGCTTCTCTGTATATATTCAACCCTTGGGGTTCTGGAAAAAATATCTCTTATATCATTTTATCATGGTATCAGAGCTGCCGAAAGCTACAAGTGTAGTGATTTTCTGAGTTTCAAAGCTACAAGGGTAGTGACTTGTTGAGTTTGATGGGAGTTGCTTTGAGTCTATATAGTTAGAACCTGCCGAGAGCTCTACATTGTTGGTTGTAGTCAAGGGACACTGTAGTTTTTTCTTTTTTCTATTTTTTTAAATTTTATTTTAGGGTACAGGTAGTCAATATGTGCTCTACATTGTTGGTTGTAGTCAAGCGACACTATAGTTGTTTTTTTTATTTTTGGGTATGGATAGTCAATATGTCTGGACAGGAAAATAGCATAGCTGAGAACAACAAACTAGAAGGGGAGTCAAACTATGCTCTCTGGAAATTTCAGATTCAGACAATCTTGGAATGAGAGTTGTGGGAGTTTGTTCAACTTGATGAGGATGACACATCATCCATTGTTGTGGTTCTTCTCGATCCCAGAACTATTGATACGATTAAGAGGGCCAAAACAAAAGCTTTGTCCATAATTAAGTTGTCTATAAAAGATCAAATTCCTTATATTCTCAACATCAAGAATCCTAAAGCATGTTGGGATGTCCTCAAGAGACGTTTTGAAATATCTAACAACACTAGAAGGTTAGTTGTTCATCACAAGTTCTCCAACCTCCACATGGAGGAAGGATCTAGTGTTGCAAATTTTATGTGTACAATCCAAGACATTGTCAACCAATTAAGTCAGTTTGGTGGGTTACTTGATGAGAGCATCATTGTCAACCAATTAAGTCAATTTGGTGAGCTACACGATGAGAGCATCATTGTTGAGCACATCGTAAATGCTTTACCATCTAGTTTTGATAGTTTATCTAGAATCATTTCTAGCAAAAAGAGACATACCAACTCTTGAGGAAATTGCCATGCATCTGGAACTACAAGAAAGCAAGAATACAAATCATAATCGTCACCATGATGAAGAAGCTCTTGTCCTCAAGTTTTGGAAGGTGCTTCAACAAAGACACAAAGGACCACATGGAGGATTCAACCGCAAAGTTGGCAATAACCATGCTGGAAGCTTTGAAGGACTTGGGAATTCTTCTCTCAAGCTTGGTTATTGTGGTCGTTGTGGGAAATATGGTCATTGGGCAAAAGAATGTCCAAACATTAAAGAGAGGTAGATTGCCTACTCTTTAATTGATGAAGAAGATGGGGGTGGTGCTAGTAATGAGCAAAGTGATCCAAAGAATGCAGAGACCTTTGAAGCAGCTTTATTAGAAATGGTTTTAGAAATTGGAGACACATGGATTGTAGATTTTGAAGCAAGCACACGTGTCACTAGAAATGCTAAAATCCTAGATGAAGTTAGAAAACTAGTAGACCAATACAATGTGAAAACTGCCAACGAGCAAACTCATGTTGTTCGTGGGCAGGGTGATGTTAATTTCCATTTCCCAAATGGAAAAATAAAGAAAATTAACAATGTTTTTTACGTACCTAGACTCACAAAAAATCTATCATCTATAGGAACCATGACAGATCCAAGATTTGTAATAGTCTTTGATTTTCAAAGATGCTTGTTATTCACAAAAGGCAATTCACCAAAAATTGTAACTAGAGCAGCTAGAGATCAAATCTCAAGTCTTTACAAGTTGACAACTCATGTTTCCAATGTAGAGCTAAAGTTGGTTGAAAATCTTGAAAAAGTCTTTCTGTGGCACAAAAGATTGGGACATCTAAATTTTTAGATTCTATTCCATTTGAGCTCAAGAAACGTAACAGTTGGGTTACCACAATTCACTTGTTTCATCAACATGCGAATGTTGCCAATTGGGAAAGCAACATAGAGGACAATTTCCAAAGAAAAGTGAGAATTGTGCATTTCAAATTTTGGAATTCATTCACACATATCTATGTGGCCCACTAAAGCCTTCTTCTTTAAAGGGGCTTAAACTACTTCATCATGTTTACAAATGATTTCTCCAAGAAATCATGGGTGTACTTTCTTAAATACAAAAACGAAACATTAACAAAGTTCAAATACTTCAAAGTTGAAGTTGAAAAAAAGATTGGTAAGAACATAAAAGTTCTTTGATTAGATTGAGGGGAGTATCTTTCAATGGAATTCAACAATCTTTGCAATGCTTTAGGTATTCAGAGACAACTCATTCAAGCACATTCACCACAACAAAATGGAGTGGCATAATGGAAGAATAGGATAATTCTTGACAGAGCTCAAAGTATGGTTTTCGGTTGTAATCTACCAAAAATAATTTGGACTGAAGTTGTCAATGCTACAAACTATCTAGTCAACAAGTCACCTACCAAAGCCAATTTTAGCACTTCCCATGAAGAATTTTTTTCTGGTAAGGTACATGATTTGTCCCATCTCCATGATTTTGGTTGTGAAGCATATGTAAACATAACTAACAAATATAGGGAGTCAAAATTGTCCCCACGAGCCATCAAATGTATATTTGTT
>Ga0116230_10001969_pt1 | contig 19776 bp, 16 predicted proteins | sample S1TSphfallax_3_FD_88678 | JGI IMG/M metagenome (GOLD analysis project Ga0116230, IMG submission 88678) | Host-associated microbial communities from peat moss isolated from Minnesota, USA - S1T2_Fd - Sphagnum fallax MG | ecosystem: Host-associated > Plants > Peat moss > Unclassified | place... | reverse complement strand
GATCGAGCGCGGCGCGGTCTGCTTTCAGGCGGATCGGATCCTCGCGGTCGGCACCATTGATTCGCTGAAAAAACAGATCCCCGAAGCAAGCGTCGTCGATTGCGGAAATGCGGTCATCCTGCCGGGCCTGATCAATGCCCACACCCATCTGGAGCTGAGCAATATCCAGCGCGGAAATCCCCCTGCGCGTTTCGTCGACTGGATCATCCAGTTGATGAACACCCCGGTGCCCCCCGGCGGTGTCGAAGCCGGCATCGCCCAGTGTCTGCGGTTCGGCGTCACCGCCGTGGGCGATATCACCAGCCAGCCAGCGCTCACCCGGCCGGTCTTGAGCCAGTCGCCCCTGTGCGGGGTCAGCTACGGCGAAGTCCGCGCGATGGCCCAACGCCGCGGGTTTCTCGAACCCCGCCTTGCGACCGCAATCGAACCGATTCCGCCAGGCCAGAACTCAACCGTCGCGACCGGCATCACTCCCCACGCACCCTACTCGATCGAATCCGCCGGTTATGAACGCTGCCTGCAAACGGCGCGAACACTCAATCTCCCGCTCGCCACGCATCTGGCCGAAACGCCCGACGAGGCCAACTTCCTCGCCGACCACACCGGTCCGTTCAAAGAGCTCTGGGATCTGCTCCGCGCCTGGGACGAACACGTCCCCACCTTCAGCGGCGGCCCGATCCGCCTCGCCAAATCCATCGGCCTGCTCGATTACCCTGCGCTGCTCGCCCACGTCAATTACTGCGACGACGACGAGCTGGATCTGCTCGCCAGCGGCCAGGCGAGCGTCGTTTACTGCCCGCGAACTCACGCATTTTTCAATCATCCCCCCCACCGCTGGCGCGACATGCTGGCACGAGGAATCAATGTGGCCGTCGGCACCGACAGCTGTGCGAGCTCCCCGGATCTGAACCTGGTGGACGATCTTCGGCTGCTGCACAGAATAGCGCCGGAGGTAGACCCGCAGATGCTTTGGGAAATGGCGACCACCCACGCCGCCCGCGCGATCGGCACGGCAAACATCGGCGCAATCGAGCCCGGTTTGGCTGCTGATCTTGTGGTGTTTCCCATCAGTGGCAACGATCCTCTGCTTGAAATTCTCGAAAATGCGATCGTTCCGATGCGGGTTTGGACACGGGGACTGGAAGTTCCTTGAATTGCCTCGTGGAATCAGGTGACGAAGGCAGCAACGCTTCGGACCAATATTTCGCTGATGTATTTGGCAGCCAAGGCCCGAAGGCCGGGGGTCGAGCGGCGAATCGCGTATTTTATCCATTGATCCCCGGCCTTTCGGCCTGGGCTGTTACGCAGACCCCTGCTTCGCGCGGTTGATGGTCGCAACGATCTGCTGATGCACCTGCGCGGGGTGTGCCACAGTTTTCCATTCGACAAACGGGCTGGTTTCATCCTGCGGGACAATCTCGATCGAACCGGTGCCGGTGCATCGCTCGGGCGAGGTGCGCGTCACGCGGGTGCGGACGGCCTTCCGCAGCGGGCATTCGAAGATCTGCAGCTGAAAAACACCCGAGATGCTGATGACCCGCAGATCGGTCAGGACATAGAGCCGGCTGACCCATTGCAGCGTCGCCCAGACCAGTCGGGCGGAGATCGCGCTGACGCCAAACTCGGTCAGGCTGCGCGTGGTGGCGTGCGAAGGGAGATTCATGAACCGCACGGAAATCGTCAGCGCCAGCGCAACGGTCAGGAATTGGATGCAGCTGAGCACCACGAACCAAAGGGATGGCCGAAGCGTCAGCAGAACAATTTCCCCATCGCGGAGAATGTGCGAGGCGAGCAGCTTTGAAAGCGAGGTCGTCGCCGGCATTGCGGCAATGGCGGCATCGGCGGCGAACTCGCGGGATGGCATCCGGTAATGTGGGCTCGGGGTGGACTGAGGGCCTTTGCCGGAAAATTCAACTTTGCAGAACCGTTTCAATTCCAGCGCCCGGGGGACGGGCCGGAGGCCCATGTCACGTTGAGATTGTCCGGGTGCCGATGTCACGCATTCCTCTCGATCGCCTCGGTCTTCAACGTGCCGATGTGCGGAAGGTTCCGGTAGTAATTGTTGTAATCCAGCCCGTAACCGACGACAAATTCATCGGGAATCTCGAACCCCACATAATCCGCATGCACCAGCCTGGCCGCCGGACGATCCTTCTTCAGCAGCACGCAGGTCTTCACGCTGGCAGCGCCCAATTCCTGGAGCATCGGCACCACCAGCTTGAGCGTTCCGCCCGAGTCAAGAATGTCATCGATCAGCAGCAGATGCCGATTCCGCACGTCACCCAGCTGCTGCCCCAGAAGCTGCGAACCTTTGGTGGCCATGCTGCTTCCCGGATAACTGCTGACGGTCACCAATCCGATCTGAATGTGCAGCGGAATCTGCCGGATCAGATCCGCGCAGAAAATGAACGCGCCGGTCAGAATCGGCACGATCGTGATCTCATCCCCATGCGGAATGCTCGGCGGCGTGTGGTCCGCGGTAATCTGCCGGGCCATCTCCGCCACGCGCGCCGCCAGTTGTTCCTGCGAAATCAAAACCCGGGCAATATCACGCTCCATCCAGAGGATCGTATCCGAGCGGCGTCAAAGTGAGAAATCGGCAAACCGGTCCGCGATGTCCCCGGTCGCAGTTGCTTTCGTCAACCGCCCTTTGCAATTAGCTTGCAAAACATGAACCCTCCCGACCGGCCGGTTTCACACCTTGCGTCACGGCGGAAAGATTGGCTTCAGCTGGCATTGATCTGCCTCCTGACCGCGGCAGCGCTTGCTCCATTCCTCGCTCGCCCGCTGCACATTGATGATCCGATGTTTGTCTGGGCAGCGAAGCACATCGTCGCCCATCCGCTTGATTTCTACGGGTTTTCCGTCAATTGGGAAGGAACCGATCGCCCGTTCAACAGGATCTTTCCAATCCCGCCGCTCACGTCCTATCTTCTTGCGGGCATTTCACACATGGCCGGATGGAGCGTGATCCATCTGCACCTGGCGTTCCTTCCGATCAGCGTCCTGGCTGCGGCCGGCGCCTTTCTTCTCGCTGGCCGATTCACCAGTCGGCCGTGGCTCTGTGCATTGCTGCTGATTTTCAGCCCGGCATTCTGGGTTTCCGCCACCACCCTGATGTGCGACACGCTGCTGCTGTGCCTTTGGATGTGGAGCATCGTGTTCTGGATCTGGGGAAGTGAAAAATCCATGTGGCATTTCATTCCCTGCGCTATCGCCCTCGCGGCGGCGATGCTGACCAAGTTCACCGGCTTGGCGTTGATCCCCCTGCTGATTTTGCATGCCCTGCTTCACCCCGCACCGCTGAAAATCCGCGTTGCCCAGCTATTTTCACTCGCTCTTCCGCTGGCCATCATCGCTGTTTACAACGCGATCTTCGCCCGCCTCTACGGCACCGGCGCACTTCAAAACGCCGCGTTTTACGCCAGCCAAAGCCGCGCTGTTCTGGACATTCCCATCGGCGTCAGGGCACTGAACACGCTGGCATTCGTCGGCGGTTGCGGTCTCAGTGTCGGTCTTTTTTCGCTGGTGCTGCTGTGCCGTCCCGGAGTCTGGGCGGCGACGATCCTCGGAATAATCGTCTTCGCGGTGCTGCTGGCGGCCAATGCCACGCCTCCATCGGGTTGGACGAACCATTCGCAACCCATGAACAGGATCAGCGCAGGCTCGATCGCATTCTTTTCCCAATACGCCTGGATGCTTTCCCTTGCGCTGGTGCTGATTGTCTGTTTTATCCGCAGCTTCCTGCGCGCTCGCCGAATTGGCGTATGGCGAGATGAAGCGTTTCTTCTCAGCTGGATCGCCGGCATCTTTGTGTTCGCCGGTTTCATTAACTGGTCGATCAACGCCCGCACGCTCTTGCCGATGATTCCGGCTCTGTGCATCATGACCGTGCGGATCGCCGATCGCCTGCCATCGCTGCCAAAAATCCGGACATCGCTTGCGCTCGCGCTCGGCGCGGCCGTTGGTCTGGCAGTCACCATCGGCGATTACCAACTTGCCCGCACTGGCAAAACCGCGGCGGAGATCCTGCGGAATGATCCGGAATCAGAGAAACACACACGCATCTGGATCACCGGTCACTGGGGTTTTCAGTATTACGCGCAATTGGCCGGCTTCGAAGAACTCGACAGCGTCAAACCCCAATTCCACACGGACGACGATGTGGTTTTCCCCGCCAGCGGCTTCGGCGGCGCCCCGCAAGCCGCGGGATTTGTGCTGATTAAAACGATAACCGTTGGGACCGATCACTGGGCAACCACCGCGGTGCCAACCATGGGCGGCGGGTTCTATCACTCCGACGGCTATCTGCTGCCATTCGTTTTCGGACCGATCCCGGCGGAGTCGTTTTCGATTGTGAAAGCAACCGAAGAATCGCGCGTGTCGCCGTGATGGCAATCAGCCCCCATCCCTACTTTTTCTTCACCGGTGTCGAGAAAAATTTGATCGTGTCGCCTTCGATTTTGAAGTCAAGGGTTGCCTTTTCATTGCTCGCCGCTTGCGCGATCAATTGGTAGGCGAGGAGCGTCGGACCATCCGGGATTTGAACGTCCAACTTTGCGTGCCGGTCGATCCCATCCGCGCTCATTTTGTCCCAATCACATTCGGTCTTGGCACCGGTGGTCTTTCCCAAGTCGTCCAACTCACCGTGAAACCGAACACCGATCGATCGCCTTTTGATGGGCTCTGTTTCTCCAAGTTCGGGTTTGAACCCTTGCACCTTGTCGGCGTTCATTTTCTGATGCTCTGCCCACATCGCTTGGTAATTCTTCACGCCCGAAAGAGTGGAAACATACAGGATGCCGCCATCGGTGCAGTAGGCGAGCTTCTTGGAGTCGCCGGCGGCGATTTTCAAGACAGCTTTAATCGCATCATCGAGCGGCAGATCGCTGAACTGACAGGTGACAGGAGCCTCGCGTGAAACGCCTGCAGCATCCAGCGCTTCCCAATCCACGAAAAAGCCTGCACCGCTTACGTCGCTCAGATAGTCAATTACATCCGAAAACGAGTTGGCATGTAGGTTTAATGTGGGCACCTTCTTATGCAATTGATCCTTCAACGTCTTTTCATTACGGACAGCAATCTTCTGCGTTTCGGTCATGTCCGCGTTGTCGGCCCTGGCAATGGCCACTAACGAAACGGTCATCACGACCATCGCTGTGGAGAGGATCCTTCGCATGGCCAGCAGTATAGCTGCAGGACGCACCCCGCGAAATCAGTATGCAATTTTGGAGATGGATCAAACCTTTGATGCCCGGCCGTGTCCAGCAAGGTGACCGGGCGTTGCGACGCCAGGCCAGCCATTTACTCTGTCAGGGAGTTCTCGATGTTCAAGCGAGCCAGTTTTGCACTCGGAGTGGCATTGTGCTGCAGGATCGCGGCAGCCGCTCCGCCGGTGCCGGAACCGACCGAGATCCATCTCACCGGGCCGTTCACGGCCACCAACCTCTCGATCTATTTCGTGCATGGACCGAACCTGCTGGGGAACCGCAAAGTTCTCACGCTGGCGCAGGCGATGAAAAGCCGGGTGCTCATCGTCCATGACGGGGGCAACCAACTTCTTGTCGACAACACCTGCAATGTGGATGTGTTTCTGCAGGCCGGCGAGATCGTCAAAGGGGGCCGGCAGGACCGCACGCTGGGGCAGGATCTGCTGGCGGCAGCCCACTGCAAGAGTATTCCGGTGCTGATCCATTGCGTCGAGCATGGCCGATCCACGCCGCGCAGCGGAGAATCGGGAGAAACCTTCGAGGCCTCGCCCAATGCCCTGGTGTCCAAGGCGCTCAAGTTGGCGAACTACGCCGACAATCAGGATCAGGTGTGGAATCAGGTTGCGGAGATGCAGACCCGGTTGCAGAACAGCGTAAAGTTGGCCGGGGCAACGGTCGCGAAAAATTCATCCCCCACGAGCCTGGAATTGACCGTGGAAGACAAGGCGATCGCCGCCGCGGCAGAGAAGTACGAAAAGGCTCTGCCGATCAAATCGAAGGATCGCTTGGGCGATGTGGTGGGGTTGCTTTACGCGATCAACGGGAAGCTCAACAGCGGGGATGTGTACGCTTCACCGGACTTGTTCGGCAAGATGTATCCCAAGCTGGTGCATGCGGCTTCACTGGAAGCGCTGGCTGATCGCCACGCGGCTGAAAAACCGACAGAGACGCTGCCCAGCATCGCGTCGATCGAGTCGATGGTTAAAGCGGTCGACGCCAGGCGACCCGCGCCATTTGCCGTCCTGTCAGCAGGAGCACCCGCGGGGGCAAAGCCCGTGGTCGAGAGCAACTATTTCCGATTTCAAACCCCCGCCCCGTCGGACCCGGCAACGCCAGCGGGTCCGGTGAAAGTCGAGACGGACACGATGGCGATGTATGAAACCAGCGACCCCGCCGGCAAGGCTGCCTTTCTACACCGGGCGTATCTGACTAAGTGATGCGCTCCATCACCAGCATCATATAACGCCGGTCGTGGGCGAATTGGACGGGGTCGATCAGACCGACATTGTCGGCAGCGACGCCGTGGATGATCGCGAACAACCCCTCAAGCAAATGGTGAATCCCCGGTTGTTTGCGGCGCAGCCGGAGGGTGGTGAAGTTCAGCAGCGGGATGCCGAACCGCGTGGCCAGCATGTGGATGAATCCCAGCGTCGGCAGGACATTGGCGGTGATGTCCCGCTCATACGTGATTTTCCAGCCGGTCTGGGTCAGCCGCTGCTGGAACAATTCCCAGTTGTGGCAGGTTTTGTCGATCGTGTTGTGATTGAGGAAATAATCGCAGGCAACCCATTTCCCGCCGGGCTTGAGGATGTCGGACAGGATCGGCAGGGCCTGATCCAGTTTCAGATATTGCAGCGATTCGGCTGTAAAAACGGTGCCGAATTTATGCATGCAGTCGGCGGTGGGCATCTTTTCCAGCTTCGAGCGGATCACCGGAGTTTTTGGCTGCATTCTGGCAACATAGGCCGCCTGGTGTTTGTCGGGCGTCAGGGCGGTGGGGCTGAAATGGCGATCGTGCAGCATTCGCGACAACCCGCCCATGCCGCAGCCAACATCCAGCACCGGATCGGCGGAACTGCCGGCAAGATCGATCAGGAGCTCCGCATAGCGTGCCTGCCCTTGCGTGATCGACGAGAGGCTCATCGCTTCGGGAACGATTGCGGTGTCATCGAAAAAGCCATAATGCAGGAAATCGCTGGGGAGAATCTTGTTGTAGAGCTCGAGCCGATGGTCGTCGTACAGGCGTTTTGTTGCCTTGCGATTCCACTGCATTTTCGCCGCCCGCCAGAGATGAACCGGGTTCAACACCCGACTTAACACGCTGCGCAGCAGCGGCCACGCGCTGGTCTTGCGGACATGAGGCCGAGTGGGCATCGGGGCGGCGGTGACCGGTGGGGGTTGCACCACATCGGTAACCTCGGCAGTGGCAGTTGTCATGGGTTGGCGTCCGGCTGGAAATTATGTGACGTCCAGACTCTAACGAGAAACCCGAAAAAGGCACGCGAAAAACCCTATTCATTTCTTGCGAGACGGAATGGGTGCGGGAGGATCGCCGGGGTTTGCCGGAAAACAAAGAAATGGGGACAGATTCGCCACGGTTGCGACGCCGAATCCTTTCAGCCGAAGCAGATCGTCCAATGTTTTGTACGCCGTTTGATTGGGGTGTTGCCGGAAGAATTCTTCCCGGTAATCGACGATTTCGGCGGCCCGCTTCTCACCCAGGTTGGGTATGGCCGCCAAGGCGGCGGCGTCAGCGGTATTGGGGTCAAGCCGGTCAGCGATCTCGTCCGACCGAAGCGCACTCTGAGTCGCGGGATCACTGAGCGAAACTGGTTGCTGCCAGTTCAGAATTGCCAGAAACAACAGCAAAATGGCGGAAAGGGAAAGAACCGTCCGCCGCTGGGCGGCGGTCCAGAGCGCGAATCTGGAACTCGCCATTCGAGCCGCGGGCACGGGCTGGGGCGCAGATCCCTTGTCTTGATTCTGCATTCTGGATTCTGAAATTTACGTCGTTGTCGTTGGTGCGGCCGGGGCTGCCGGGGTTGCGGGGGTTCCAGCAGCAGCCGCAGCATTTTTCCGCCCGTGCCAGGAGTGAAACTTAGTTCGCATCTCCTGCAGTTTCTCGAATGCGGGCTTTGGCCGCAGCACATCGTCCAGCAAACCTCCGCCCGGGAGCGACGGATGGATGTCGGCGAGATTGGCCCAGGAAAGGCTCTCGATGTAGGGCTTGCTCAGCGCCAGGTGATAAACCGCTTCCATCCAGTCGGCCTGAAGCTGCGGGTCCCAGTTCCTGCGCCATCGACCGGCATGGGACGGGTCGAGCCTGCCCTCGGAGGTGTCATCCGGATCGACCGAATGCCGGCCCGGAACACCGATCGCCGTCACGAACAACGGCCGGCCCAGCGCGGAAAATTTATCGAGCATGCAGCTGAGCTGAAACAGATCGCGCGTGAACCGCCCAGCCGACGGCACACCCATTTCGATTTCAACCCCAAACGCTTCAAAATTGATCCCCGCCTGAGCGACCATTTCCGCGTACATCATCGGCGGAACGCTGGGTGTGGATTTGGCGTGGTATTCGCCGAACGGCTGGGTGATCGTAATCAGCGTCCGCGTGTTGGGCAGCAGCGCTTTCACCTGCGATACCAGCAGCCGGGTCAGTTCAATAATCTGCTCAAAACTGAGCGAGAATGCGCCGCTGGCGTTCAGCCCCGCGACCACGTTCCACATGCTGACAGCCTTGCGATAGCGCTGCACGATCCGCTGCACATATTCATACGCCAGCTCGCGGATGGAATCGAAGTCATGCTCCCAGATGAACATCCAGTCCGGCAGATGCGCCTCGTCCAATTGAATCAGCGGCCCGGCGATGATCGGTAACCGCTTCTTGCTCAGCACCTCGATCCAGTCATCCACGGCAGCGGTGTCGAATTTGTGCTCCTCGGGTTCGAGCTGCCGCCAGCTCATCGGCACGACCGCATAATCAAAATTGCCGGCGAGCATTTCGCGGTATTTGTCATTCTGAACCGACGTGTCGATCCGGCAGCCGACCACATGCTTGACGAACGCGCCATTGCCCCGCCGTCGTTGAATCAGCAGATCGGCGTGGAAGGTGCAAAGCTCTTCGGACAACTCGATGGCGAGCAGCAGCGCCCGATCCGAAAGCTTGGATGCCTCAGCCGGGTCGTGCAGCAGACCCAGCGATTGCGCGAGCAGATCCTGGGCTTCACGGAATTTGATCCCGAATCGCTCAGCCTTGGGAAAGTCGAACAGGTTCCAGTCTTCCTGTTTCTGGACCACTTTCATGAGCCGGAAACGCGCCAGCTCGACATTGAGAACATAGGGTTTTTCGCGCGATGCCAACCGGGTGGTTTCCAGCACGAAACAGCCGTGGCTGCCCAGGTCCCAGAGGAGTGAAATTCCCACGGCATGTTCGTCGGATCGGCGGAGCTGGAGAAGCCCGTTTTCAAACGTGATGTCAGCCTGCGCCGGCACGCTTTCGGGTCCCATGCCGATGGCGGCAACGGGCACGAACTCGGTGACCCGTTTGCCATCCCGATATATTTCAAACGCTAACGCCATATGCACATTCAGCAGCCAAGACCCGCGCGTCCGGCGTCCTATCGACCGCTGTTCGACATGACCGGTTCGGCACCGCGACGGTGCATCTTAGCAGGTTGGTAAACCCGAAACCAGAAAGCAGAGCTTCAAATCAATTCCGAGGTTCAGCCGCGGGCTGTGTATCCTCCGCTGCCGTCCAATCGCCTGTTTTCGGGGGCTTTGGAGGTGTCTTTCGCAGCAGGCAGAGATTGACATCCCCCAGTGCCGATGGACCGGCAAAAATCCGAAACAGAAGCCAGAGCGGCAGCAGCACCGCCATCTTCAGGGGACCAAAAAAATTGCCCGCGGTTTTGCCGGCGATGATGTCAAAACCGACTTCTGAGAGCAGGTGCCGCAGCTGCGCCGCCGGCAGCGGGGAGACATGATGGTTGTACGCGTACTGGACGTCGTCGAAATAACGCAAGGTGCCGGTGATCAGAAATCGGATTCGGCCCATCCACTCTGCGACGTTGGGGGTGCTGAGCAGCAGGACGCCGTCATCATCGAGCAGTTGGCGGACTTGGGTGAGGAAGTGCCTTGGGGAATTGAGATGCTCGATGATTTCAATGGCGGTGATCAGTTTGAACCGGCGATCGAATTTGCCGGCAAAATCGCCATTCAGATCGATCGCAATAGGAGTGATCCCGTCCACCGCGAATTTCTGCCGGTCCAGTTCGACCGCGGTGATGTCCGGGCAACCGTTGTCCCGCAGGCGGGCGACCATCGCGCCCGAGCCGGAGGCGAGATCGAGTGCGGGGCTTTTGAGCCAGCCATTGGATTGGATCAGCGACAGTGCGGCTTCGTGCGTGCCGGGGGCGCAGCGCATGATCAGTCCGCGATAGCTTTCAGGGGGTCGTCGCCAGAGGGTGCCGGGCATGGTGCAGCATGGTAGCGGGTTATCCCAGGCTCGATAGTCCGCCCGGATTCGCCTCGGATTTCGCGCTCGGGAATTCTGGTTTGCATCCCCTGCTGGCGGTATCGTCCCGCACATGCCCCTGTCCGTTCCATTGATCGTAATCTGCTCCCTGCTGATCGCGTCCGGTTTGATGATGATCGTCGAGCGTTCGGGCGTACGTACCACGCTGGTGCTCAACTTCAAAGGCGATGTCAAACGCGAGACACGCTGGATCGCCCAGTATGGCCAAGCGCTCTGCACGGTGGTGGCAGGATCGTTGGTCTGGGAACTGGACCCGCGGAAATGGCGGGCAGTCGTTCCCCTGGCGGCAGCGACCGTTGTGGTGTCGCTGCTGGCGATGATCGTCAAGCGCCTGACCGGCCGAGTGCGCCCCAATCGCGAAGATGCGGGCAAGTTCAAGGGCTTCACCTGGAAGCATTCCAACGCCCGCGAGAGTTTCCCGTCGAGCCACAGCGCCAATGCGGTGGCGATGTCGGCGGTGCTGGCGATGCAGTATCCGGCAGCGGCCCCCACGCTGTGGACACTGGCGATTCTGTGCGCCTGCCTGCGGTACGTGCTGGACGCCCACTGGCCCAGCGATGTGCTGGGCGGCATCGCGATCGGGTATCTCTCGGCGGTGGTGGCGGTGAGGTATATTCACGTAGCATGAGCAACGCTTGTAGAGGTTCTGGGGAATCTTGTATTTGCTTGCGGCATGTATGCTCTGGGATCCTTCCACCCTCGCTGACCACATCGGTCAGGTCCTCGCTCAAACCGAGGCGGATCTTCGCCTGGAACAAGCCGTGTACGGCATGGACACCCGCGATGAAAAACAGCTGCAAACGCTGCTGGCCGACGGACTGAAAAAATGGTACGGCGTCGCGCGCGAGGTGCATTATCCATCGACCGCGGGGCGAAAGCTTACCCATCGGCAACGGTGCGATCTGGTGCTATGCCCGGCGGGCCGGGAACTGAAACTCGATTCCAAACCGCCGACTTTGTTCGATCCTCCGGATCTGTGCGATCCGCAAGCTGCGATGTGGATCGAGGTGAAAATCGCCTGCCAGTTCCGCGAGGGCGGTGATCGCCACGGCGGGTATGGCCCGCAATGGCGGCAGGCGGTCATCAGTGACCTGAAGAAAATGGAGAATGAACCGCTGATCCGCGAGGCGGCATTGCTGCTGATTGTGTTCAACGAATCAGCCGATGTGCTGGAAAAAGATCTGAATCTGTTTGAAAACGTGATGATCGAAAAAGAAGTGCTGGCGGGTTTCCGGCAGGTGCGCAGCGTGCCGATCCTGGAGCGGATCGGGCACCGGTTGTGTACTGCCGCGCTGTGGCCGACGCTGCAAAGGTAGGCAATAGCAGAGCCGGGGCAACATTTCATCAGCGGACGCGGTATCCATTGCTATGCGATTACGGCTTTTCATTCTCAGCCTTCTGATGGTTTCATCGCTGTGTGCATCCCTTCGGGCCGATGACGACAAACCCAAGGCGGCGGTCTTTCCGCTGTCGGGCAATGCATCGCAGGATGCCCGGGACAAAGTCGGTTTCTCGCTGCGGAAAAAGCTCGAGCGGGACGGGCATTTCGATCCGATCGACGGGCCGACGATGGCGGAAATGGCCGGGGACAAGCCCGTTGATTTGTCCGCCAAGCCCGAAGATCTGGTTGAGATGAGCAAGGATGAATCGCCGGTCATTCTCATCTGGGGGGAGCTGAACACGGCTGGGTCGGGATTCAAACTGATCGTGAAAACGCGCGATCTGCGGCAGAAAGACGGCGTGCCCAGACAGATCGAGAAGGCGATTCGCGAGCCGACCGATCTGCGGTTTGTGATTGAGGATGTGCTGCAGAGCATCGACAGCGTCGGGAAATTCAGCCATCCGGTGGAAGACGCGGTGAAAAATGATCCAAAGTCGCTGGAGCTGTGGGCGAAGAATCCCAATCTGGTGCCGGACGGCGACTTTGCGACCAGCGGGCCTTGGACGGCACTGTTGCGGGAAGAAAAGTATGCCGCGCCGATGAGCGACAGCCTTCCCGGCACCGACAAGGTGGTCATCTATCACGAGCAGAACAAGGGAAAATCGCTGGGCGATGGAATGACCGTCGGTGCGGTCGACAAACAGGTGCTGGCGATGAAGCTGTCAAAAGACGTGGCCGAGAGCAACGGGCTGGCGTGCCTGTCGGATGCGATTCCGATCGAACCGGAGACGCGGTATCGATTGCAGTTCAAGTACAAAAGCGACGGGCCGAGCCTGCATGTCTTCGTGAAGGGGTACATCAAGAAAAAAGACATCAGCGGCGCGGTGGCGGACTTGCAATCCTACGAATGCCAGGTGCCCCCCAGCGGCGCAACCCACGGAAAATGGGAGACAGTGGTGTGTGACGTGAATCCGCAGAACGTATCGGGCTCGCCCAAGTTTCTGAAGATCGATCTGTATGCGTATCTGACGCCGGGCACGGTGGAGTTTGACGACGTGCAGCTGAAAGCGGTCGGGGAAATGACCCGCCATGCGGTGGATGATGCGATCAAACCACCGGCTGCGACGCAGCCCTGAATATCCTGAGCGAAAGCGCAGCCGCAGTCGAAGGATCTTGGGATCTTGCCAAATGGGGGCGGAAATGTCGTTTGAGCGCTTAGAAAAATCTATATCACGGGCGTCTCGCCCGTGGTTTTTCGTACCGGAAAACAGCCATGGGCGCACCGCACATGAGACTTTTTCAAAGCGATCGTTTGCAAATTTAGTAGCGTCAAACGTTCAGATCGCTTCTGGAATTACGCTTAACCCTCGGCTCGGCCAGATCCTTCAACTCCGGCGAGGACGCCTCCGCTCAGGGGTGAAGGTCATGGCTTTGCCGCGGCTGCGGTCAGCTTTGCCTTTGCTTCATCGGGAACAGTCACCTTGGTCGAGCCAACATCGGTGAATTCGGTCGTGGTGGTGCGATCCACCTTGTTATCGTTGCCGTTGAACGTCACGGTCGCGGTCACATGCGCCTCGATCTTGGTAATGACGCCGTCTTTGATCCACATCTTGACGGTTCCCTTGGGATCGCTGATCTGGGGACCCGCATTTGCGTTCGGGCGGCGGCGCATCGTCATCAGCTGCTTGACCGCCTCTTCCGAAAGATCCGCGGTGTAGGCGTCATCGGCTTTCTTGATGTTGTCTAATTTGTCGACCATCTCCAGTGCCAGAGCCACGGGGGTCTTGAAGTTCTGAGCGGTCATGGCCATCACTCGGTCGGGCGACGGTCGGCCTCCCCCTCCTCCGCCTCCCCCACCGCCAGCGCCAACCAACTCCGAGGCGGATTTCCAGCCGTCGTCGGTTTTGACCGCCGCCTTGTCGCCCTGAATGACCGCTTCGCTGGTGTTGTCCTGCCGGGTGACCGACAGCATGGTAAATCCGTCCTTCTGCGTTTTGCCGGTGGTTTCAGCACCACCCCAGCCACCCTCGACAGTAGTTTTCCATGTATAGCTCGGGCTGTCGGCCAGCTTTTGCAAAGCCGCCTTCACGTCGGCTTTGTCAGATGCCCGGGCAACGCCAGTGAATGCCGCGACAAGGGCGACGGATGCAAGTGTCTTTCGGAACATGATGCTCTCCTTTGATTTGTTTAGAAATGGATCTTGATTCAACCAGAATGATATCCCGAGCCGATCAACCGGCACAAGCCAACGCGGCAGGTGCATCAAACCAGAAGCCCCGGATATACATCCGGGGCTCCATGGATTCGATGACTGTCGCAACGACGCTTACTTGATGAACAGCATTTCCCGATACGTCGGCAGCGGCCAGAGGTCGTCGCTGACCATGGTCTCCAGCGCATCGGCGGCCTTGCGGACCTCCAGCATGGCCGGGATCACATGCTCTTTAATGTGCTTGGCATGGGAATACGCGTCGCCGTCGCCATGATGCAACTCGGCTTTTTGCAGCTCGTTGATGCCATGCACCAGCGCGTTGATGCCGCTCACCACTGACGAGAGGGTTTCCACCCCCGCAGGCGTTGCCGCGCCGGCGGCCTTTGCCGAGGCGACGCTGTCACCCACTTCCTTCTGATATTTCAATGCCGCGGGCAGAATGATTGTCTTGGCCATCATCAAAGCGGTCCGCGCTTCGATGCTGACCTGCTTGACGTAATTTTCGCTGAGGATGTTGAACCGGCTCGTCAGTTCGCCTTCGGTGTAGACCTTGTACTTGGTGAACAGCTCGACCGTGTCTTTTCGAGTAACCACCGGCAGAACATCGGTAGTACTCTTGAGGTTCGGCAGGCCGCGTTTTTCGGCTTCCTTGTGCCATTCGTCGGAGTAACCGTTCCCGCCGAACAGAACCTTTTTGCTCTCTTTCACGATGCCGGGCAGCAGTTCCTGAATGGCCTTGTGCAGGTCCTTTCCGCCTTTGACATCCGCTTCCAATTTGGTCGCGACGTAGTCCAGCGACTCAGCGACAATCGTGTTCAGCACCGTATTGGGCCCGCCGATATTCGCGCTGGAACCGACGGCTCGGAACTCGAATTTGTTCCCCGTGAAAGCGAACGGGCTGGTGCGGTTGCGGTCACCGGCTTCCTTGGGGATATGCGGCAGCACCGACACGCCGGTGATGAACGTCCCGCCCTGCTTGCTGGTCTTGGGCGGCCCCTTTTCCAGCTGGTCGAAGATGTCCTGCAGCTGATCACCGAGGAAGACCGAGATGATCGCCGGCGGGGCTTCGTTAGCGCCCAGGCGGTGATCGTTGTTGGCCGACGCGATCGAGAGGCGGAGGATCTCGCTGTACTTGGCCACCGCGCGCACCACCGCAACGCAGAACACCAAAAACTGGGCATTATCGTGCGGATTGTCGCCGGGGTTCAGCAGGTTTTCACCGACGTCGGTGGACATCGACCAGTTGTTGTGCTTGCCCGAACCATTGATGCCTGCGAATGGTTTTTCATGCAGCAGGCAAACCAGGCCATACTTGTCGGCAGTCCTGCGGAGCACTTCCATGGTCAGATTCTGGTGATCGGTCGCGAGGTTGGAATTCTCGAAGATCGGCGCGATTTCATATTGGCTCGGGGCCACCTCATTGTGGCGGGTTTTGACCGGAACCCCGAGCTTGAAAAGCTCGAATTCCGCGTCGGCCATGCACGCCAGCACGCGCTCGGGGATCGATCCGAAATACTGGTCTTCCAGCTCCTGACCCTTTGGCGGGGTTGCGCCGAACAGCGTCCGACCGGTCGCGATCAGATCGGGGCGAAGGTAGTAGAACTGCTTGTCGATCAGGAAATATTCCTGCTCGGGCCCGACGGTGGTGAACACATGCCCTGCCGAGGTGTTGCCGAACAGTTTCAGAATGCGGAGCGCCTGGGTGTTGAGCGCTTCCATCGACCGCAGCAGCGGGGTTTTCTTGTCCAGCGCCTCACCGGTCCAGGAGAGAAACGCGGTGGGGATCACCAGCGTGGAGCCGTTGGGATTTTCCACGATGTAAGCCGGGCTGGTCGGGTCCCACGCGGTGTACCCGCGCGCTTCGAAAGTAGCCCGCAATCCACCGGAGGGAAATGAGCTGGCATCCGGCTCTCCTTTGACGAGTTCCTTTCCGCTGAACTCGAAGATCGCCGCCCCACCGCCCAGGGTTGGGGCAAGAAAGCTGTCATGCTTTTCAGCGGTGACACCGGTCATCGGCTGAAAAATATGCGTGTAGTGGGTTGCGCCGTGATCCATCGCCCAGTCCTTCATGGCCGTCGCGACCGCATCAGCGATCCCGGGGTCCAGCGGCATTCCCTTGCGGATCGTCTTCTGCAGGGCCTTGAAGATCGGCTTGGGCAGCCGAGTTTGCGCAACCTCTTCACTGAAGACATTCACCGCAAACAGGTTCTTGACGTGCGTGGTCTTGAAATCAACGTAGTTCAGCTTGTGCTTGGTGTTGCAGATCGAACGAACCGCTTCATTGCGTGCAGACAAACCCATGGTACCAGCTCCAGAAATGAGGTGGAGAAAACGCTGAAACAACGTCACCTCCCGTTGGTTCAGGGCCACTGGCCGTGATGTTTACGGCAAAATCACGCCGTGTCAAACTTTTCCGGGCCCTTGATCGAGTGGTTTGATCTGGATTGAAGCCCGCCGCGCAGGGGTGGGTCCCCACGGCAGAGCCGTCGGCGTTTTTCCGGGTAATATCCGTTCCCTAGGCCGCCCGATCCCCGAGCCTTCCGAAGATCATTCGCCCCGCCGCCGTCTGCCGGGTGTTGGTGACCGTGACCTCCACTTCCGAGTCGATGAATCCCCGGCCCTGCTCGACCACCACCATCGTGCCGTCTTCGAGGTATCCCACGCCCTGACCAGGCTGGTCACCGGGCTTCTGGATTGTCACTTTCATTTTCTCACCCACTTTCACCACCGCCTTCATGGCGTTGGCCAGCGCATTGAGGTTGATGACACGGACGCCGCGCAGCTGCGCGACCTTGTTCAGGTTGAAATCGTTGGTCAACACCCGGGCGTTGATCGACTTGGCGAGCGTGATGAGCTTTTCATCCACACCGGCGGTGTCTTCTCCCCCCGAGGCATCGTACAGCTTCGCATCCACCTCGGTGGAGTTCTGCAGCTTGTTCAGCACATCCAGCCCCAGCCGGCCGCGGACGCGGTTGAACTTGTCGCCGTTGTCGGCAATCGTGTGCAGCTCATCCAGAACAAATTGCGGTACCAGCAGCTGGCTTTCCAGAATCCCGGTCTGGGCGATATCCAGAATTCGCCCGTCGATCAGCACGCTGGTATCCACCAGAATGGGCCGGGCGCCCTTGGTCTGCTTGCTGAATTCGACGTACGGAATGACAAACCGAAAATCATCCTTGGTCTGGAGGATGAAACTGATCGCCAGGTAGCAGCAGGAGATGCCAAGCCCCAGATCGATATACCGGAGCGTTACATCGTGAATCTGCTTCCACTGCTGAACCGCAATCGGCGGCGATCCCGCCTCCGGTTCATGCATGTAGCGGTCCACCAGCAGCCGAACCACAAAGCTCAGCGCATAGCTGAACGCCACCCCGACGATCAAACCAAAGAAAATCCCCGAGAAAATCGCCAGTTTCTGCCGGGGCGACAAAATATCCACGCAAATCAGCAGCGTCGCGCCCGAGATCGCGATCGCCAGCGCCAGCCAGGTGAAATCAGCCTGCAACTGGTCGCTGCTGTGCAGATACGACCATGCGATGGCCGCCATCAGCAGAATGAATAATGCTCGCAGAAAGGTCAGGACCATTTTATTTGCCGGGAAGGGTGCGGCAGGCAGTGTAACGCACGGTCGCAGAGAAGGGCAATCGTTCAACGCTCACCGCAGCAGGGTCGCCGAGCGCTCCGGACCAACGCTTACCATGCTGATCGGCACGCCGCAAAGCTGCTCCAGCCGGCGGACGTAATTTTGCGCCTCGATCGGCAGTTGTTCAAAGGTCCGGCACTCGGACAAATCTCCCTCCCAACCCGCGTGTGTCTCATAAACCGGCACCGCATCCACCAGCGTGTCCATGTCCGCACGGAACGAATCCATCGCCACGCCATTCACCTTGTACCCCGTGCAGATCTGGATCGACTCCAGCCCCGACAGCACATCCAGCAGCGTCAGCGCGATGGATGTCACCCCGCACAAGTCCACCGAGTATTTAACGGCAAACGCGTCAAACCATCCGCACCGGCGGGGCCGGCGGGTGGTGGTGCCGTACTCATTTCCGCGTTCGCGGATGTATTGACCGATCTTGTTGTCCTGCTCGGTTGGGAACGGTCCCCCGCCGACGCGGGTGCTATACGCCTTCATGATGCCGATGAAATTTTTTACCGACTTTGGCGGCGCTCCCGCGCCGGTGTACAGCCCCAGCGCCGAGCAGTTGCTGCTGGTGACATACGGATACGTGCCGTGATCCACATCCAGCAGCACCGCATGCGCCCCCTCGAAAACGATCTTTTTTTCCTGCTTCAAAGCTGAAATCAGCAGGTGCGTTGTATCGTCGACGAATGGCCGCATTTTCCGACCAAAGTCGCGGTACTGCTCGAAGATCGCCCGAGCGTTCATCGGTGGGGCATCGTACAGCGCGGCAAACACCTTGTTGCGGTCGCCGCAGATCCGCTCGATGCGCTTGGCCAGTTTATCCTCATGCTGGAGATCCGCGACACGGATGGCGGTGGTGCGGTGCATCTTGTCGGCATAGCACGGCCCGATTCCGCGCTGGGTCGTGCCGATCCCGCCATCACCCGCCGCTTTCTCCCGGTAGGCGTCTTCAAGCTTGTGCCAGGGCATCACCACATGGGCTTTGAAACTGATCCGCAGATTCGCTGGTGAAATCGCCAGGCCGCGGCCCAGAAACTCATCCAGTTCCTTCAGCAGCGCTTCAGGATCGAGCACCACCCCATTGCCGATGATGTTCATGATATGCGGTCGAAAGATCCCCACCGGCAGCAAATGCGTGGAGTATTTCTCGCTGCCGATGCGCACGGTGTGCCCCGCATTGGCCCCGCCGCAATAGCGGACGACGACATCCGCTTTTTCCGCGATGAAATCAACGATTTTGCCTTTGCCCTCATCGCCCCACTGGAGCCCGACGATGCAGGTGTTGCCGTCCAGAAATGATGTCACGATCGAATGCCTTTCACTGCCCTGAAGACCCATCGGCACGGTAAGAGTCGGGGATGGGAGTGTCAAGGCAACTGGTCATTTAAGAACATCTGTAAAAAAAGTGAAGGCTGCGGGCACCGCGCTGGCCTGGTGACTGGGGCTTTGACGTTCGCATTTTTCCTGCAAAACCGCGATGTCGTTCCGTCAATGATTTGAGGACGATGCCCCGTTGCTTCTTTCCGTCTAGAATACGGCGACGAAACCGACCATCCCGGAGCCACGTTGATCAGATTCCCCTGCAAATGTGCCCATGAATTCAACCTCACCGAGGATCAGGCCGGGGGTCTGGTGCAATGCCCCCGCTGCGGGCTGCTGGTGGATGTGCCGACGCTCAGCGATCTGGCACATCTGAATCCCGACGGCACCTTCGGGTTCGGTGTTGCAAACACGCCGGTCGATCGCACGACCGCGGCCGATCTGCATCGCGTTTTCACCAACAAAACCACCGACCGGCACGGCAACGAAAAGGACCTTCGCAACTCCGTCGAGCAATATGATGTGGTCGGTGTCGGGGAAGATCCTCCACGCCGGGTAACGCCCCGCTATGACCCGGTCACCGGCGAATTGATCCGGCCGCTCCAATTCAAAGAAGAAACGCCCGTGCCGGTGCTTGCCATCGCGACGGAGGTCGATCCGGCCGAACTCACCCCCGAGGAGCGGGAGGCG